>Ga0302326_10004663_pt1 | contig 31596 bp, 29 predicted proteins | sample Palsa_T0_3_FD_202264 | JGI IMG/M metagenome (GOLD analysis project Ga0302326, IMG submission 202264) | Peat permafrost microbial communities from Stordalen Mire near Abisko, Sweden - Palsa_T0_3 | ecosystem: Environmental > Terrestrial > Soil > Palsa > Peat permafrost | place: Sweden: Abisko...
CGAGGCGCCTCGCGTGGCGATACTCGCCGACGGCATCGCCAGCACCCATGGGGTCACGCGGGCGCTCGAGGAGATACGCGCTCGCGGGGTCCCGGGGTTCGAGATCGAGGTGGTCGGCACCGACGCGAACGTCGACCGGCGGCTGTCGGCGGTGACGGAATTCGACGTGCCGTACTACCCGGGCTTGAGGATCGGGGTGCCAAGCCTGTCGGCGGCCGTGCAGACGCTGGCCGAGGGAACCTTCGATCTGCTCCACGTCTGCTCGCCCGGCCCGGCGGGCGTGGTGGGCGCGCTCGTCAGCCGCGGGCTGGGAGTGCCGCTGGTGGGCAGCTATCACACCGAGCTCACGGCCTACGCCGGACTGCGCTCGGGCGAGCAGGCGCTCGCCGACGCGATGGCGCTGGGCGTGAGCGCCTTTTATGGCGCGTGTGACCTCGTGCTCTCGCCGAGCCCCGCATCAGATCAAGCGCTCGAGCAGATGGGTGTCTCGCCCGCGAAGGTGGCGCGCTGGGATCGTGGCGTCGATACGGCCCGCTTCGATCCGGCGCTGCGTGGTCAGATGGCCATGCCCGAGGCCATCAACGTCCTCTACTGCGGGCGCATCAGCCATGAGAAGGGCGCCGATCTGCTCGCCGAGGCGTTCCTCGAGGCTCGCGCGCTGAACCCCGCGCTGCAGCTCGTGCTGGCCGGCGGCGGCCCCGAGCAGGAGCGCCTGCGCGAGCGGCTCGGAGATGCGGCGACATTCCTCGGCTGGCTGGACGGCATCGAGCTGGCACGCGCCTACGCGGGCGCCGACATCTTCCTGTTCGCCAGCCGCACCGACACCTTTGGACAGGTGATCCTCGAGGCGCAGGCCAGCGGCCTGCCGGTCGTGGCCGTCGCCGAGGGAGGCCCGCAGTCGCTGATCTCCCACCGCGTCAACGGGGTGCTGTGTGCTCCGCGGGCGGGAGCGCTCGCGCAGGCGGTGCTCGAGCTCGCGGCCTCGCCGATGCTGCGCGAGCGCCTCGCGCAGGCCGGCCTAGAGTCAGTCAGGGGACGCACGTGGGAGCAGGCGCTCGAGCGCCTCGGCGACGGCTACCGCAGGGTGCTCGAGGGCGCCGGTTCCACGGAGGTTGCGCATGCGGCGTGAGCGCCCCCGCATCGCCGTCGCCCTGCACGACATCGAGCCGGCCACATTCGAACGCTGCGCGCTGATCCGCGACTGGCTGGACGATCACGGCGTCGGCCGCGTCACGCTGCTCGTGATACCGGCTCGCGACCTGCATCCGCTGGGCGAACGCTCACCGGAGATGGCCGGCTGGCTTGCCGAGCGGCGCCGGATGGGTGATTCGATCGCCCAGCACGGATTCCAGCACGAGCACGCGGGCCGGAGCGCCTTCTCGAGGCGGACGTTCCTGCCCGGGCGCAGCTCAGGCGAGTTCCTCGGCCTGGACGGCGACGAGACCCGCCGCGCGGTCGACGCGGGTTGGCGCGTGCTGAAGCTCGCGGGCATCGAGCCCGACGGCTTCGTCGCGCCCGCCTACGCCTACACACCGGCGCTGCGGCGAGTGCTGCCGCAGAAGTTCCGCTGGTGGGCGGGGCTGCTGCGACTGCACCGGGCCTCGCCGGTCTCAGGGCACGATCTGCCCCGGCAGCTCACGCCTGCCTGGGGAATCGCGCCGGCCTGGGGCATGGGCAGCGAAAGCGCCTTCCGCCGCGGGCTCTCCCCCGTTCTGATTCGTGCCGGGAGCCTGCTGTGCGGGAACACGTTGCGCCTGGATATCCACCCGGCGGACCTCCAGCACCCTCGTCACATGCTGGCGCTGGAGCGGGTCCTCAAGCGAGCGGGCGGCAGACGCGAGGCGATCACCTACGACGATCTCGCCGCGCTGCCCCACGCCTCAGCCGCCTGAGATCAGCCCCCTGGCGGTGAGCACCTCGAACACGCGGTCGGCCTCGCCCTGCACGGTTTCCGTGCATGCACCCAGCACGAGGTCCGGCCGGGCTGGCGCCTCATAGGGAGCGCTGACACCGGTGAGACCCTGGATTTCGCCGGCGCGCGCCCGTGCATAGAGGCCCTTGGGATCGCGTTCTTCGCACAGCTCGAGAGGGGCGGCGACGAAGATCTCGATGAATGCCAGCTCGGCGGCGGCGTGCAGCTCGGCCGCCTCCTTGCGGTCGGCGGCGTAGGGACTGACGAGGCCGACCAGGGCGATCGTGCCGGACTCGGCGAACAGCCTCGCGACGTGCGCTGTGCGGCGCACGTTCTCGCTGCGCTCGCGCTCCTCGAATCCGAGATCGCCGTTGAGGCCGTGTCGCAGGTTGTCGCCGTCGAGCATGAAGGCCGGCTGGCCGGTCGCGAGCAGGCGCTCCTCGACTGCGCATGCGATCGTCGACTTGCCGGCACCCGGCAGCCCGGTGAACCAGACCGTGGCACCGATCTGGTTCAGCGACGCCCAGCGACGCTCGCGCGTCATCTTCGAACACTGCCATCCCACGTTGGGGCTGCGAGGCCGTATCAGCTCAGGCTCGTGCAGCACGCCGTTCGCCGCTCCGTTCAAGCTGACCACGGTGGCTGCTGGAGAGGGAGAGCGCTTCGCGAAAGGCCGCTCGGCTCCGTTGATTTGTACGTCGGAAAGATCCGCGCTTGCGTGCCCTTTGAGGATGGTCTCATTGTATAGGGGGAATCCCCGGCAACCTCGGCCATTCCGATCCCATACTTATCCCATACTTATCCTGGGACGGGCGCCCGGAGCCCGCGGCGAGACTATTTTTTGGCGTTGTAGACGCTCTGATCGAACGTCAGCAGGCCCACAGCGCCCGCGTAGCCGAGGTGCGTCACCCCGAACAGGTTCTCGATGCTCGCGAGCAGCGAGAAGTGGTCGTATTCGCCGGTGACGTTGACGCTGGCGGGCTTCACGTACTGCGAGATCAGCAGCAGGCCGACCCGGCCTCCCCCGATCGGCGTGGCCGTGGAGGCGCCCGTTTCTCCGCTCGGCGCCGTCGCACCTGTCGCTCCCGTCGTGGAAGTCGCCCCCGCCGGACCGGTTGCAGCAGTTGACCCGGTTGCCCCGGTTGCGCCCGCGGGCATGTTCGGGTACGCGGGCGTGTTGCAGCATCCACTGGTGTCGGCGGTCGGGCCACTCTGCGGTGCCTGATCGAACGTGATCGCGATCAGCCCTCCGGCCTTGTAGGCGGGAGAGCTCTCGATCTGGGGTACGACCTTGGCAAGAAAACCGTCGGCGGCAACGAGGCCCGCCGGCTGACCGGGCGCGCAGGGTTCTTCAGAGCCGTCGTGACAGCGGTCGGGGATGATGTAGGAGAGCGAGGGCGTGCTGGCGGCCGTCGCGAGGTCAGGCGTCAGCTGAGTGAGTCCCACCACGCTGCTCGCACAGCTCGTGCTGTCGATCACGCTGTGGAAGTAGGAGAACGGGTCGCGCCAGCTCACGTAGGGGTCTTCGGCCGTGGGCATCTGATCGCCGTCGGCGCTTTCGAGCGTCGGGTGGCGGCAGGTCACCGGCTGGCCGGGGCCGCCACTGGCGATGTCCTCGTCATAGGCCTTCCACGTCTTTCCGCTCGCCGCCAGCTGATCGCCGACGGTCAGGGTCTGGCTCGGGTACACGCAGCCGCTGCCGAGCACCTGCCCTTCGGAGCCGGCCGTGCCGGGCGTGAGGTCCGTATACAGGGGACAGTTGGCCGCCGTCTGCGGGGTCGGCCCCTGGCCGCTGACGAGCGCGATCTCATTGGCCAGCTCTCCACCCGTGACCGCGTAGTAGTTGTCCAACAGCTCGCCCTGCCCGGTCAGGGTCTTCGCGAGGTACGTCGCCTGCGAGGCGGGGCCGAAGGCCGCGTTGAAGCCCTGATCGGAGAGCACGATCAGGAACACGTGCTTGATCGGCGGCCCGGCCGGGGTGCTGGAGCCGCCTTCCGGTTGCGGGTTTTTCTTGGTGCTCGTCGGCGGTGTGCTCGCCGGCGTGGTGCTCGCCGGCGTGGTGGATTCCGGTGCCGCTTCAGCAGTTGTGGGTGTTGCTTCCGGCGTCGCTTCCGCGGGCGCCGCCGGCGGGGTCTGAGCGCTGGGTGCCGGGGCGGCAGGCGCCGGTGAGTGAGTGACCGCGACCAACACGGGCGTGTCCGCGCCGCTCTCCTGCACGGGGCTCACGGCCGAGCCGAGCAGCACGCCCATCGCGAGCAGCGCCATCACCGCGAGCCCTGCCACCAGCGGCGAGGGCATTCCTATCTCCACGCGCGGGCTCGCCTCCTCGTCTGCGAGCTCGTCTGCGATCTGAGCGGCCCGGCCCACCTCGTCGTCCGGCGTGACGCCGATCAGTTGTGCCAGCGCGGGCGACAGCGGGCCGCGGCGCGTGCCGCACTCGACGCAGTAGCGCTGGTCACAGGCGAGCCGCGAGCCGCAATCTCCGCAGCGGAGCAGCCCGGCCGCGCGATCGCCGCCTGAAGTCGAAGGTGTCGCCACGTTAGGCCAGTATGTCGCCGCCCCAGGCGATCTGGGCGTCGGTAACAAGCTGTTCACATCTCGTCAGCTTGCCCGGCTGATACTCAAGCGAGCTGTCGTTTGGCACGTCGCCGGATCGAATGCGGCGGTCGCAACCCTCTACCGGTACGTCCACAGCCATGGAATCGAGCACTCGCACCGGAGAACTCGAGCCCGCAAGCATCGAGCCCGCGGACTTCGAACCTGTGACCCGCGCGCAGGAGTCCGCGCAAGCCGGTGACAGCGCGTCGATGGGCACCGCAACCCCGGCGATGCACGCGACCACGGCGGTGCACCCTTCGATGGTCGCAGCGGTCCGCGACGGATGCCCGGTGTGCGGCGCCGCAATGGCAGTCGATCAGCGCTATTGCCTGGAGTGCGGCGAACGCCGCGGGCCGCCCCGTGTGCCGCTGAAGGAGGTGCCGGCGCGACAGGTCGCGGGACGACCCCCCGCCGGCGGAACGCGGCGGCGAGCCGGCATGTCGGCCAATACCACGCTGATCGCCGGTATCGGCACCCTGCTGCTCGCGCTGGGCGTCGGCGTGCTGATCGGCCGCTCGGGCAACAGCTCGAGCGCCAAGAGCCCATCGGTCAAGGTCGTGGATGTCGGCGGTGCCGGCACAGCCGCGGCGGCAGCGACGGGCGAAACCGCTACCCCGGCGGCGACGAGCACAACAGCCGCGGCGGCGAGCAAATCCAGCAGCAGTGCGGGCACGAAGTCGTCAACGAAGGCGGCGGCCAAAAAGCCTGCCGTGCCACTGCCCAAGCCCGTCAAAGTGGGCTCCACAGGCAAAGGCAAGGGCTACGAACACGGGCACTTCACCGGTAACTTCTTCGGTGGAGAAGAAGAAAAAGAATGAGACGGACTGCCATATGAGCTCGCCCGAGCCGCCGCCCATCCCCGCCACATCGCCGGCGGAGCCGCAGGAGCCTCCGAGCGTCAACCTCGCGCAGCGCCGGGATGAGCTGACCGCGCGCTTTGCCGAATTGCAGTGTGATCTCGGCGGGCTGACCTATGAGATGGCGATCCGCAATCACATCCGGGTCGAGGTGCTGGTGGCAAAGGCGGCGATCCTGCAGGATGTGGACGCCGAGCTCAGCGAGGTCGAGCGCATCCTGCACATGGAGGAGACGGGCACGGCCGGCGCGTGCGCCACCTGCGGGTCTCCGCACAGCAGCGGTGCGGTCTACTGCTGGCAGTGCGGTCAGCCGCTGCTCGAGCACGTCTCAAGCGACGCGCTCAGCCTCTAGCTGCAGAACCTGGGCTGCTGCTCAGCCGAAGCGGCCGGTCACGTAGTCGCTCGTGCGGCGGTCCGCGGGCTGCGTGAACATCACCTCGGTGTCGTCGTACTCCACCAGCACGCCCGAGCGTTTGCCCGCGCTCACATCGAGGCTGAAGAACGCGGTGCGCTCAGCGACGCGCGCCGCCTGCTGCATGTTGTGCGTGACGATCACGATCGTGTAGCGATTCTTGAGCGTCTGCATCAGCTCCTCGATCGATGCCGTGGCGACCGGATCGAGCGCTGAGGCCGGCTCATCGAGCAGCAGCACGTCGGGTTCGATCGCGATCGCGCGCGCGATGCACAACCGCTGCTGCTGGCCACCGGACAGCCCGAGCGCGCTCTGGTTCAGGCGATCCTTGACCTCGTCCCACAGGGCCGCGCTGCGCAGCGCCCGCTCCACCCGCTCATCGAGCCCGTCCTTCATCTTGAGGTTGCGGGGGGCCCAGGCGATGTTGTCGTAGATCGACTTGGGGAACGGATTCGGACGCTGGAAGACCATGCCGATGCGCCGGCGCACCTCCACCCGGTCGACCTCGCTGCCATAGATGTCGTGCCCGTGGTAGAGGATCCTCCCGTCGATCCTGAAGCTGGGCACGGAGTCGTTCATGCGGTTGAGACTGCGCAGGAAGGTCGTCTTGCCGCAGCCGGAGGGCCCGATGATGGCGGTCACCAGGTTGCGATGGATCTGCATGTTGATGCCGGAGACCGCTTCTGAAGATCCGTAGAAGATCGACACATCTTTCACGTCGAAGATCGCTTCGCGTCCCTGCGTGCTCGCCCGGCGCTCAATGGCTCCACCCGGCCCGACGAGGGGAGCGGCATCGACCGCTCTGCCGTTGGCCGCGGGCTGCGTCGCCTGATGGGCCAGCGGGGCGGCATGAATCCGCACGCGGCGGCGCACGCTCGACGCGCCGTCGTCGGGCAGGTCACCCGAGTCCGGTGGTCTCATCGGGAGAGCGCTGAGCGGCGGCTGAGGGTCCTGCTGACGATGTTGGCGAAGAGGATAAACGCCAACAGTACGAATGCCGCGCCCCAGGCGCGAGCGAAGCCGTTGGCTTCGGCGGCCTCGGACGACGTGAAGATGTAGACCGGGATGTTCGGCAACGCTCCACTGAAGGGGTTGAGCGAGATCGTGTTCCCATAGATCGAGCTCAGGAAGATGAGCGGCGCCGTCTCGCCGGCGGCGCGTGCCACAGACAGCACCGTGGCGGTCAGGATGCCGCCCCGCGCGGCCGGGAGCACGACGCCCCGCACCGTGCGCCAGCGGCTCACGCCCAGGGCGTCGGCGGCTTCGCGCATGCCGGCAGGGACGAGCAGGAGCGTCTCCTGGGTGGCCCGCGCGATCAACGGCAACATGATGATCGCGAGCGCGACCGAGGCGGCAAAGCCGCTCTGATGGTGGCCGACGACGAGCAGCCCGAAGACGAACAGCCCGACGACGATCGTCGGCAGTCCGTTCAGCAGATCGAGCACCAGCCTGAACGCACGCGCCGTCCACGGACTTGCGAACTCGGTCAGATAGAGCGCGGAGAGGACTCCGATCGGCATCGCGATCACGGTCGCCAGCGCGACGATCACGATGGTTCCGAGGATCGCGGGGGCGATCCCGCCGCCCGATTCACCGGACACGAGGGGCGGATCATGCGTGAGGAAGCTGAGGCTCAGCACGCTCGCGGCTCTCGCCGTGACGGAGTAGATGACGAGCCCCAACACGGCCACCGCCAACAGGGCCGAAGCTGTCTGGGCGGCTTCGAAGAGCCGGCTGACCAGCTGCCTGCGCCGAAGATTGCCGGATGGGGTGAGCGGACCGGAGAGGTCGGGGAGATCGCTCGCGGACATGCCTGACGAATCCGGCTCCTGGACGCCCGGAAGAGATCGCTCAAAAGACCCGCCTGCCTCGGGCGGCAGGTCGGTCACATCCTGTGGACGGCCGACGGGGTCGTTCATCATGAGCCGACCCGGCGAACGTCGAAGTGGCGGGCGATCCATTGGGCCGCGACGTTCACCAGCAGCTCGATCACGAGCAGGATCAAGCCAAGGTAGAACAGCGACGCGATATGTAGCGCCGACGTGGCGCCCTGAAACTGATCGGCGATGCGGCTTGCCAGCGTGTCACCGGTCTGGAACAGCGACGCGTGGATCGCGTTGCCGGCGCCGACCACCTGCGTGACCGCGATCGCCTCGCCGAGCGCGCGCCCCAGGCCGAGGCAGGTTGCGGCGGCCACGCCCGATGCCGAAGAAGGGAGCACGACCCCGCGGATCACCTCCCAGCGCGTTGCCCCGAGCGCCGCTCCTCCCTCCTGGAGCTCTCGAGGGACAGACAGGAACAGATCGCGACTGAGCGACGCAATGATCGGAACCACCATGATCGTGAGGATCAAGCCCGCGATGAACAGCCCGGTGCCCGTCGTGGGCGTGGAACCGAAGATCGGCAGGAACCCGAGCACGCTGTGCAGGAACGGCTCGAGGTGGGCCTGTAGGAAGGGGGCGAGCACGATAATGCCCCAGAACCCGAGGATCACGCTGGGGATCGCGGCCAGCATTTCCACCAGCGGCCCGATGATCGCGCTCACTCGGCGCGGTGCCACCATGCTTAGATAAAGCGCGATCGAGATCGCCAGCGGCACGGCCAGCACCAGGGCCACGAGCGAGGTTACCGCCGTGCCGTAGATGAATGTCCCGGCCCCGAAGATCCCGAAGTTCGGCTCCCACGTCGAGTGCGTCAGGAAGCCAAGGCCGAACCGCGAAACTGAGGGGCTCGCCCCGGCGATCACCTTGTAGACGATCAGCGCGAGCGCGAGCAGCGCGAGCAGCGCCGCGCCCAGACACAGGCCGTACAGCACGCCATCCCCGATGCGATCTCCCAGGCGGACGCGGGACCTCGCGTTGCCGGGCAGAGCGCCGGCAAGTCTCGTGCTCGAACTCACCGACGGGACCCTAACGCGACGGTGCGAGCTTATTTCGCGCTTTCACGAGATCGCAACAGGGTGTTCACAACATCTACCCAATTGGCCCTGCAGCGGAGCGTGATGCTGCGGGTTGTGAAAATCCCGACATACATCTAGGAGGACCTTTGACGGCCAAAAGATTGCCAATCGTCGCCATCATGACGGTGTTGACGTGTATGACAGCGGTACTTGCGGTGAGCCCTGCAGGGGCCAGCGCGTACACGCTCACCGGTGCGGGCTCGACGCTGGTTCAGCCGCTCGAGACCTTCTGGGCATCGGACTTCCAGAGCAAATACGGCGACACGATCACCTACTCCGGCGTGGGTTCGGGCGCGGGGATCGCACAGGTCACCGCGCGGACGGTTGACTTCGGAGCGTCAGATGCTCCGTTGACACCCACCCAGGCGGCTGCCTGCAACGGATGCGACCAGATCCCCTGGGCTCTGACGGCGACCGGCATCGCCTACAACCTCGCCGGTGTTCACAACCTCGACCTGACCGGGGCGGTGCTTTCGGAAATCTTCCTCGGGAAGATCACCACCTGGAACGCTCCTCAGATCGCCAAGCTGAACAAGGGCAAAACCCTGCCAAGCCTCAAGATCACGCCCGTGTTCCGCAGCGACGGATCCGGCGACACATACGCGTTTACGGACTACCTCTCGCGCGTGAGCCCAGCATGGAAGAGCTCAATCGGCGGCGCCTCGACGACCGTCACCTTCCCGGCAGGAGTGGGCGGCAAGGGCAATGCCGGAGTGACGGCGGTCGTGTCCTCGACCGCTGGGGCGATCGGATACATCTCCGCCTCCTACATCATCGCCCACGGGCTCCAAGCCGCTGCGATTCAGAATGCGGCGGGCAAGTACGAGTACCCGAACCTGGCGCCGATCGAGGCTGCGGCAGCGATCGTCAAAACGGTTCCGGCGAACAACGAACTGCACATCGTTGACCCGCCCAAGAGCGACAAGCATGCCTACCCGATCTCGACGTTCACCTACGCGATCGTGCCGACGACGGCACGGCAGAAGGGGGCGCTCGCGAGCTGGGTCTACTACGCGATGACGGCCGGTCAGAAGTTCGGTGCGTCGCTCGACTTCGCGCCGATCCCGAAGATCGTCGTCGCGGCCGGCACGAAAACGATCAAGGAACTACAGCAGGGCTAGCAATCAGCAAGGAGGCCGCACGATGCGGGCCGGCGCAGCCGAAGGGGCTGCGCCGGCCCGTGCCTGTTCTCAGCTTGCCGGCCCCGCATCGGCCGGCTACGCAGCCAGCCTGGCGCTCGTGGGCGCGTCCTCGGGCTCGAGCTCCAGCGGCGTCACGCTGAAGGCACTGATCGCCTCGGGCGCCAGGCGGTAGCCGATGCCCCAGTGGGTGTGGATGTAGCGCCAGCCGGGTGACGCACGCTCGAGCTTGCGCCGCAGCTTGTGCACGAACACGTCGACCGTGCGGTCGTTGCGAGCCATCGCGGGACCCCACAGGCGCTGGAAGATGAGCTCGCGCTCGAATACGTCGTTGCCGGCACCGGCCAGCAGCTCGATCAGTTCGAACTCGCGCCGAGTCAGGCCGAGGCCGCGTCCGGCTACGAACGCCTGATACTGGTCGGGGCGGATTTCAACCTCTCCGATCTTCGTAGGCTCGAGATTTCGCTCGGGCCGGCGCCTGTGACCGACCACGGCCTCGATTCGGGCGACGAGCTCCTCAGGGTGGCAGGGCTTGCTGAGCCAGTCGTCAACCCCCATCTCCAGGGCGCGCACGCGTTCTGTGACCGTTGAAGTGCTTGTGCATACCAGGATGCGGAACCTCGGCCGCGCCCGGCAGAGGCGCTCGAGCCAAGACCAGCAGCGCGGGCCGAGAACGGCCGGGTCGACGATGAGCGCGTCGATGGCCATCGCGGCGATCCGCTTCGTGGGAACCGCCGGGGCCAGCTCACGGTGCTCCCATTCGAGGGCATCCAGACGCTTTGCGAGTACCAACAGAAACCCCGAGTCGCGGTCGAGAACCGCAACTCGCAGTGGCGCCACCCGAGTCGGATCTGGCCCGAACTCCTCCGCCGAGCGGGAGTTCCGTGGCCGCGGGGAGCGCTTGCGCCGCTGACCTTCCGACGGTGGGGTCGCGGGCGGCCGAGACTGGTTGCGCCTGACGTACCTCACGTCAAGGTTGAGAAGGCCTGTCTCCATACCTCATAACTCCGATCTGCAAACGCGACATTAGGGAAGTTTTATGTTTACACCCTTTTTGCTCAGTTTGCAAGTCCACAATATGCGGATTGGCCTCAGGGAGTAGCCTGGCAGGAGGAGCCGGAGCGCCTGTCGCGGGGGTACTCAGCGCCGCCGTTTGCGCTGCTTGAGCGTGATCCCCTCAAGCACGTGAGCGACCGTCTCGCACGCGTCGACCGCGCCCTCGAGCGACTCGAAGATGTCCTTCCAGCGGATCACCACCATCGGGTCGATACCCCCCGCGAACAGCGAGGCAACACCGTCACGCTGCAGGCGGTCGCCCTCATTCTCGAGGCGATGGATCTCCACCAGGTGGGGCGCCAGATCGGTGCCCGTGCGCAGGCAGCGAAGCGCCTGAGCAATCTGCTCGCCCGCCCCCACGAGCACCTCGCTGAACTCGACGGCCTGCTCCATAGGCGCCTCCACGCCGTACAGCCCCAGCTGCGCGGCGGCCTGCTCGGAGTCGTCGACGATATCGTCGAGAGCGGTGGCGAGGGCATAGCCGTCGCCGGCATCGAACGGGGCCCTCACCCTGCCGCCTCCGGCCAGCCGGTGGATGATGTCGTGCGTGATGCGATCGCCTTCCTGCTCGCACACCTTCAGGTCCTGGGCCAGCGTGGCGTGCTCGGGGTAGTCCACGAGCAGGTCGCGCAGCAGCAGCCCGCAGCGCTGCACGTTGCGCCCTGACTCCTCCACGAGGCCCATCAGGGTGGCGTCAAGACCGCGCTGGAGGAAGCTCATCGGCGCGAGGATATTGTGCGGTCCCCGCGCAGGTCGGGCCATTCACGATTTCTTCACCGCTCGATTACGGGTTTGCAACGTCGAGGCTCGCGCGAGCGCCGATGCTACTGATCGTGGGAAGCCTCCCGGACACCGGCGTCCTGTATGCCGACGAGCTTGAGATCAGGCTGGGCGAAGGGCTGGTGCTCGCCTCCGGACGTGCCCTCACGCTGTCGGTGCGGGAGTTCGAGCTGCTCGTCGCGATGGCGCGAAGGATGGGCGCGGTGATCACGCGCGAGGAGCTCTACGACACCGTCTGGGGCGGTGATCTTCGGCCGGGCGACCGTTCGGTGGACGTGTATGTCAGCAAACTGCGCGGCAAGCTCGAAACGGCGATGCCGGACCACAGGTTCATCCACACCCATCCCGGGTTCGGCTACCGCTTCCAACCGCAGCCCGCACGCGAGCAGCCGGTAGGTCGGACCGGCACCCGCAACAGCAGCTCCAAGCCCAACGCCCGCACCGATGCCAAGTCGCTTTCACGAAATCTTTACATCGGGACGTCCGGCGGTTAACAGACTGCACGTCCCACCAGCTGGATCAGCCGGCGCTCCCGTGAGCGCCTCGGCCCGTCACCAAGCAATCAAGCCAGAGGAGTCGCAGTGACCAAGAACAGGATTGGCGCGTTTGCCAGCGTTGCAGCGCTCGCGCTCGGCCTCGCCGCGTGCGGTAGCAGCTCCACATCGTCCACCAGCTCCACCAGCACAACCAGCTCATCCAGCGGTGCATCAGGGACGATCTCCGGAGCCGGCTCGACGTTCGCCGCACCGGTCTATGAACAGTGGGCTTCCTCGCTCTCCCCACTGACCGTGAACTACCAGGCGGTCGGCTCGGGCGCGGGCATCACGGCGCTGGAGACGAAAACCGTGGATTTCGGAGCCAGCGACCCGCCGCTGAAGCCGGCGGACGAAACGGCGATCGCCAAGAACGGCAGCGCCGCGGTGCAGATCCCGATGTTCCTCGGTGCGATCACGGTCTCCTACAACCTCCCCGGAGTGGCGACGGGGCTGAAGCTCGAAGGCAAGACCATCGCCAACATCTACCTCGGCAAGATCAAGACCTGGAATGACCCGGAAATCGCGACGTTGAACCCGGGAGTGAAACTCCCCTCGACGGCGATCACGGTGATCCACCGTTCCGACTCTTCGGGCACGACCTCAGGCTTCACGAGCTTCCTGGCCGCTGTCGATCCCGAATTCAAGAGCAAGGTCGGCGAAGGCAAGGACGTGCCGTGGCCGACGGGCACGGGCGCGAAGGGCAACGCCGGCGTCGCCGGAGCGGTCCAGCAGACGGCCGGCGCGGTCGGCTATGTCGAGCAGGCCTACGCGCTCGAGCACAAATTCACCTACGCATCGGTGAAGAACAAGTCGGGCAGCTTCGTCGAGCCCACCCTCGCATCCACAAGCGCCGCCGGTGAAGGGGTCACGGTCCCGGCGAACCTCGGCATCAAAGTGATCAACTCCCCCACGCCAACCGCCTACCCGATCACATCGCAGACGTTCATCGTGGTCAACAAGGACCTCTGCAAGGCCGGTACGCCGGGCGGGGAAAGCGCAGCGAAGGGCGTCGTGAAGTTCCTCGAATACGGCCTCGGCTCGGGCCAGTCGATTCTCTCCCAGGCCGACTACGCTGCACTGCCGGCCTCGATTCTCTCGAAGTCCAAGGAAGCCGTGTCCGGGCTCGAATGCAACGGTACGAAGATCGGCGGCTGACAGGTTGGAGGCGGCATCGATCCCGGGCGGTGACGGCGCGACTCTCGCGCGGTCACCGCTCGCGCGGCTGCCCGACCGCCTGCTGAAGTACGGGCTCACCGTCCTCGCCGCGCTGATCCTCGCGCTGATCGTCTTCTTCTTCTTTGAACTCGTCGGCGAAGCCCGCCCGGCGTTTGAAAAGGAAGGCGTCTTCGGCTTCGTGTTCGGACAGCCCTGGGATGTGGCCGCCGAACACTTTGGGGGGCTGCCACTGCTCCTCGGCACGCTCATCACATCGGTGCTCGCGCTGCTGATCGGCGTCCCCGTGGCGGTCGCCACCGCGATCTACTCCACGGAGCTGTGCCCGCTGCGGCTGCGCGCGCCACTGACGATGCTGGTGGAGCTGCTCGCCGCGGTCCCCTCCGTCGTTTACGGGCTGTGGGGCATCTTCTTCCTGGCGCCCCACCTGCAGCCCGCCGAGCAATGGGTGGCCGACCGCCTCTCGTTCATACCGTTCATCGGCGGAGGATCCGTGACGATCCCCAACTACTTCGTCACGGGCCTTGTGCTGGCGATCATGATCCTGCCGATCGTCAGTGCGATCAGCCGGGAGGTGATGGCGACCGTGCCGTCCGACCAGAAGGAGGCGGCGCTGGGGCTGGGTGCGACCCGCTGGGAGATGATCCGCACGGCGGTACTCCCCTACTGCCGCTCGGGCATCGTCGGCGGCGCGATGCTCGGCCTCGGCCGGGCGATCGGCGAGACGATCGCCGTGACGATCCTGATCGGCGATTCACCGACCATCGGCCATCACCTGTTCGGACAGGGTTACAGCCTCGCCGCGGTCATCGCGAACGAGTTCGGCGAGGCCCAGGGATTGCACCGCTCGGCGCTGTTCGCGGCCGGGCTCGTGCTGTTCGTGCTGACGCTGCTCGTCAACGGCGTGGCGCGGGGCTTCGTCCTGCGCGCGTCGCGGCCGAACCGACCACAGCGGAACACAGGCGGACCGACGGCCGGCGCGGACGATCTGCTCGCGGGAGCCTCGGCGGGCGCATGAGCTCTCAGAACCCGCCTTCCCCACCCTCACACCAGCTGTCGCGCTTCGCGGTCAGCCCGGCGCGCAGGCGCAAGGACCGGATCGCCCGCGGTTTCGTGCTCGCGTGCACCGTGCTCGCGCTGATCCCCCTGCTGCTGATCGTCTACTACCTGCTGCGCAAGGGCCTCAGCTCGTGGAGCCTCAACTTCTTTACGACCGACCCCACCGGCAACACGTTCTTCAAAAGCTCGTCCATCGGCGGGATCAAGAGCGCGATACTCGGCACGATCGAGATCGTCGCGCTGGCCTCGCTGATCGCCGTCCCGATCGGTGTGGCGATCGCGGTCTGGCTCGTCGAGTACGGCAAGAACAGCTGGTTCGCCAACCTCGTGCGCTTCTTCGTGGACGTGCTCACCGGCGTGCCCTCGATCCTGTTCGGCCTGTTCATCTACATCGTCTTGATCATCGGCACCGGCAGCACGTACGCGGGCTACAAGGGCTCGCTGGCGCTGTCGCTGCTGATGCTTCCTGTCGTGATCCGCTCGGCCGAGGTGATCCTGCAGCTGGTGCCGGGCGCGCTGCGCGAGTCGGCGCTCGCGCTGGGAGCGCCGCGCTGGCGGGTGATCTTCAGCATCGTGCTGCCTACCGCGCTGCCGGGCATGGTCACGGGAGTGCTGCTGGCGATCGCGCGTGCCGCCGGGGAGACGGCGCCGCTGCTGTTCACCGCCGCCGCCACCAAGCAGACGACGTTCAACCTCGGCCAGTTCATGAACTCGCTGCCTGTGCAAATCTACAATGACGTCACATCTCCCACGACGGCCGTGGTAAACCGTGCATGGGGTGCCGCGCTGACCCTTGTGGTCATGATCCTGTTACTGAACCTGATAGCTCGTCTCATCTCGCGAAGGAGTCGCCTTGCATGACATCCGACGGACCGGCCTCAGAGCTAGCTGAAGTGGAGCCCGACGAGATCATCGAGTCGGATGCCGCTCGCCGGTCGCAAACGGCTTCAGCCTCGAACTCCTCGGCTTCTCCCATAACCGGCGGGGCCCCGAAGGCGGTCCCGGCGAAGCCCGGCCTGAGCGTCAAGCTCGAGAAACTGCGCGCCTTCTACGGCGACACCGAGCAGGTCAAGGGCATCGACCTCGACTTCAACGCGAACGAGGTGACGGCGATCATCGGCCCGTCAGGCTGTGGCAAGTCGACGCTGGTCCGCTGCATCAACCGCATGCACGAGGAGATCCCCGGCGCACGCGCCGAGGGCAAGGTGCTGCTGGACGACCTCGACGTCTACGACTCCTCTGTGGACGTCGTCGCGGTCCGGCGCGCGATCGGCATGGTCTTCCAGAAGCCCAACCCCTTCCCCACGATGTCGATCTTCGACAACGTGGCCGCCGGACTGCGGCTCAGCTCGCGCGGGCGCGGCGACCTGCATCCCAAGGTCGAGACGGCGCTTCGCGGCGCCGGGCTGTGGGATGAGGTCTCAGACCGTCTGTCCGAGGCCGGGGCGGGGCTCTCGGGCGGCCAGCAGCAGCGCTTGTGCATCGCGCGATCGCTGGCCGTCGAACCCGAGGTGATCCTGATGGATGAGCCGTGCTCGGCGCTCGACCCGATCGCGACGCTGAAGATCGAGGAACTGATCGACGAGCTGAAGAGCAGGGTCACGATCGTGATCGTGACCCACAACATGCAGCAGGCGGCGCGCGTGGCCGACCGCACCGCGTTCATGCTCAGCGGCGATCTCGTCGAGGTCGGCCCGACGAACGACATCTTCACCAAACCAAGCGATCCCCGAACCGAGGAATATGTCACCGGAAAGTTCGGCTAGCGCCGGCGGCCGGCTTTCGCGCTCGCCGGCAAACGGCAGCGGCGCCGGACTGATCACCGCGGAGGGCGCGCATGGACGAGCGCACTTTCAACAGCAGCTGCAGGAACTCGAAACCCATGCGCTGGGCGGCCTCGACCTGATCATCGAGCAGCTCGACCGGGTGCTCGAGGCCCTGCAGCACCAGGATGTGGAGCTAGCGCAGATGGTGATCGCAGACGACGACCGCGTCGACGGGCGCTACCTGGAGGTCCACCAGGGCATCCTTTCGCTGCTCGCGCTGCAGGCGCCCGTCGCCGGAGACCTGCGGCTGGTCGCCGCCCTGCTGCACATGATCAAGCACATCGAGAGGATGGGCGACCAGTGCGTGAACATCGCGAAGCTCATTCCCCTGTCAGGGCACGAGCCGCCCGTGCGCGAGGAGGTGCTCGAGGCACTCGCGAAGATGGGTGCGCATGCGCGCTCGGAGGTCGTCCAGTCGAAGGCCGCGTTCGCAGGACGCGACGTCGGGCTGGCCGAGGACCTTGTCCGTCAGGACCGCGAGATCAACCGCCTCAACCGCGAGATCTTCCGCCTGGCGCTCGAGATCGGCGACGACCCCGACACGCGCGAGTGGGCGATGCTCATGATCCTGGTGGCTCGCGCTCTCGAGCGGATCGGCGACAACGCCGTCGATATCGGCGAGCAGGTGGCCTTCGTGGTCACCGGGCTCTTCCGCGAGTTCTCGGACTCACCCCACGCTGCGGGGGCCCGTCCAGATGCAGCTCCGACTCCGGGCCCGCAGGAGCCGTGACAGCCCGCGAACGCTGCCGAAACCGTGCGACAGGCGCCGATTTCACGTTCTCGTCCGGTGTAAATTTCCTGTGACCATTCGCGACACCCAGCGTTCCACCCCGCCGCTTACCCTAGACTCCCACCCGATGACGGAAGCCATCGGCGCCAGGGATGAGGCGACACCGTTGGGTGCGGGGGGCGCATCTTCGGCTCTGCGCATCGCGGTGCTCGACCGCGATAGTGGTTTCATCCAGGTTCTCAGCAAGCGCCTGGACCGTCTCGGCTGGGAGCATCGCGTGCTCGAAAGTCCCGTGCCGGTCGAGGCGGTGGCGGCGATGCGCCTGAGCGCATTGGTTGTCGACCTGGCCGTGCTGGGTCCGCAGGCTTGGGAGTGGCTCGAGCGACTGTGCGGCGCACTTCCCGAGCTCGGCATCGTGGTCTGCACGGGCCCTTCGACTGTGGCCCAGAGAGTGCGCGGGCTGCGACTCGGGGCCGATGACTGGATCACCAAGCCCTGCCACCCCGAGGAGGTCATCGCACGCGTCCAGGGCGTCGTGCGCCGCCGCCGGCGCAGCACGAGCAGGGGCGAGAGCAAACCGATCACCGCCGGCGAGGTCGAGATCCGCTCCGACCGCTTCCAGGCGTTCGTGTGCGGAGCGAGCCTCGACCTCACCCGCCGCGAGTTCGAGCTGATCGAGCTGCTGGCGGCCGCCGAGGGACGTGTGCTCGAGCGCGAGGAGATCTACTCGCGCCTGTGGGGCTATGCGATGGTGCGCGGCGACCGCTCGGTCGACGTGTTCGTGCGAAAGCTGCGCCAAAAGCTCGAGAAGGCCTCGCCGGAGTGGCGCTATATCCACACGCACTTCGGCATCGGCTATCGCTTTGCCGCCGAATCGCTCGAGGTCGGCGAGGTCGAGGTGCCCTCGTCAATCCCCGTCGGCTGGGCTGACAACCACCCCGAGAGCCGCGTCGGCGATCAGAGCGAGTTCCCTGGGCCGAATGAGGACCACGAGCTCACCGCGGGAACCCTCTAGCCGCAACACCGCCAGGCCGCCCTTCTTCAAGTCTGCAATTCCGCCGGTCAGCTCGCCCACCAAGCGTGAGAGATCCGGCTCGTGGCCTACGAGCAGCAGGCGGCCGTCGGCGCTGGTCGCGGCAAGCGCATCCAGCGCCGCTTTCGCATCGAAGCCACCGGCGAGCGGCGGATGGGCGCGCAGCCGTCTGCGCTGCTCCTCACCCCACTTCTCGGCGGCCAGCTCAGCCGTCTGGCGCGCGCGCGCCTTGGGGCTGAACAGCACCTCATCGAAGTTCGGCTCGAGCCGTGCCAGCGCCAGGCCGGCCGCCCTCGCCTGATCTTCGCCTCTCACGGTCAACCTCCGCTCAGCATCTGAGCGCGTTCCGTGGGGCTCGGCCTCGGCGTGCCGTAGTAGCCAGAGCTGTCGAGCCATCTCCTCCCGAGCAGCCTAGCGTGTTAGCTTGAGAGCAATGAGCGAAGATAGCGACAACCAGCACAACGACCGTCCCGCGGCCCGCGCCCCCGATGCCTGGGTCCGTGCCTCGACCGAAGAGACGACCCGGCAGGCCACGCCGACGGTGACGACACGCGCGACGGCGGAGACGATGGCAGGGACGACGGCAGTTACGACAGCAGAGACGACGGCAGCGACAGCGGCGCAGATCAATACCGCGGATCCGTCGCTGTACCTGAACCGCGAGCTCTCCTGGCTTGACTTCAACGAGCGCGTGCTCCAGCTGGCCGAGGACGAGCGCGTGCCGCTGCTCGAGCGCGTGAAGTTCTGCGCCATCTACACGACCAACCTCGATGAGTTCTACATGGTGCGAGTGGCGGGCCTGCGCGACCAGATCGACGCGGGTGTGGAGAATCCCGGCCAGGACGGCCGCACACCCTCGGAGACGATCGCCCTGATCCGCGAGCGCGTGCTCGGACTCGGCCGGCGACTGACCGACTGCTTCGAAGGACGGCTGCGCCCGGCCCTGGCCGACCACGACATCAACGTGGTCGGCGTGCGCGAACTGGACGATGACCAGCGCGCGGAGCTGGCCCGGCACTTTCAGAAGAAGATCTTCCCCGCGTTGACGCCGCTGGCGGTCGCGCCGGGCCGGCCGTTCCCCTACATCTCCAACCTGTCGCTCAGCCTCGCCGTGCTCGTCCGCGACCCCGTCACCGACCAGACGGTGTTCGCGCGGGTGAAGGTTCCGACCGAGATCCTGCCGCGCTTCGTGGCGCTCAAACAGCCATCACCGGCGCCGGTGCTGCTCGTGCCGCTGGAGGACGTGATCGCCCATCACCTGGATGCGCTGTTCCCGGGCATGGAGATCGCCGACTATGACGTCTTCCGCGTGACGCGCGACGCGGACCTCGAGGTATCCGACGACGCGGCCGACCTGCTGCAAGCGGTCGAGGACGAGCTGCGGCGCCGACGCTTCGGTGAGATCGTCCGGGTCGAGGTCGGCGCGAGCTGCTCGGAGGCGCTGCGAGAGGAGCTTGCCGGGCTGCTGGGGGTCCAGGAGGACGAGGTCTACCCGGTCGACGGCCTGCTCGACATGGGCGCGCTGTGGCAGGTCGTCAAACTGCCCGGTCATCCGGAGCTGCGCGAAGAGCCGGTAGTCGGGATCACACATCCGCGGCTGCTCCGCCGCGAGGGCCAGCGGCCGGACGTGCTGGGCGCGATGCGCGAAGGCGATCTGCTCGTGCACCACCCCTACATCTCCTTTTCCACGTCGGTCGAGCGGCTCGTCGAACAGGCTGTCGCCGATCCCAATGTGCTGGCGATCAAGCAGACCGTCTACCGCACGAGCGATGACTCGCCGCTCGTCCCCGCTCTGATCGACGCCACCGAGCGGGGCAAGCAGGCGGTGGCGCTGGTCGAGCTCAAGGCCCGCTTCGACGAGCGCATGAACATCCATTGGGCCAGGGCGATGGAGGAGGCCGGCGTGCACGTCGTCTACGGCCAGCCCTCGCTGAAGACCCACGCCAAGTGCGTGCTGGTCGTGCGCCGCGAGGGCGACGGGGTGCGCAACTACGTGCATATCGGCACCGGCAACTATCACTCGGCCACCGCCCGCCTATACACGGATTTCGGCCTGTTCACGACCGACGAGCAGATCGGCGCGGACGTCGCCGACATGTTCAACTACCTAACCGGCTATGGCCGCCCGCTGCACTACCGCAAGGTGCTGGTGGCGCCGAACTATCTGCGCGACGGCATCATCGCCCAGATCGAGCAGACGATCGCCGCGCACTCTGAGGGCTCGCCGGCATCGATCCAGATGAAGATGAACTCGCTCGTCGACGGACGCTGCATCCGGGCCCTGTACGCGGCCTCGCAGGCGGGCGTGAAAATCGATCTGAACGTCCGCGGGATCTGCTGCCTGCGCCCGGGAGTTCCCGGCATCTCCGAGAACATCCGCGTCGTCTCGATCGTGGGGCGGCTGCTCGAGCACTCGCGCGTGTACGCGTTCGAGCGCGACGGCGAGCACACCGTCTACATCGCCTCAGCGGACCTGATGCCGCGCAACCTCGACCACCGCGTGGAGCTGGCGGTGCCGATCGCCTCGCCGGAGCTGCGGGTCGAGCTGCTCGACTCGCTGGCGCGCGCCTTCGCCGATAACCAGAATTCCTGGGAACTCGACAGCGAGGGCGGCTGGAGCAGACGCTCACCGGGGCCCGGCGAAGGACCGCGCAGCCTGCAGATGGAGCTGGCGGAGATCTACGCGGGACGCGCCGCCGAGGAGCAGCGGGGAAGCGGCGAGGGCGCGACGAGCGGCCCGATCGTCATCGAGGAGCGGGAGTGGGCAGAGCCTCCAGCGCGGACTTGAGCTCATCGACCGACTGGTAGTCGAGTCCCAGCATGTGGTCATGGCGATGACGGACGATCCCGTCCTCGTCGATGATGATCACCGCACGCTTGGTGCCGAGCGGCGATGAGTACGCGCTGTAGGACTTCGCCACCGACTTGTCGACGTCCGCCAGCAGCGGCACGTTGAGGCCGTGCTTGGCGGTGAACTGCTCGTGCGAGGCGAGGTCCTGCGCGGAGATGCCCACGACGGTCGCGTCCAGCGCCGCGAAATCATCGGCCCGGTCGCGGTAGGAGCAGAACTGTTTCGTGCACACCATGCTCTCGTCGGCGGGGTAGAACAGCAGCACCACTCGCTCGCCGCGGTGCGCTGAGAGCCGAAACGGGCCGTCCGTGCCCTCAAGCTCGAAATCCGGCGCCTGCTCGCCGACCTGCGGGGTTCTGGCCATGTCTCGATCCTCCGGTTGTCGGTGCACCTACCGAGGCCAGCATACCTACACATCGCACGCTGCGGATGCGCTACAAACGTGTTGGATGCGTATTGCACATCTTCGCCTCCTCGCGCGTAGAGGCCGCCTTCGCGTCATGCTGATGGCAGCCGGATGCGCATTGCTCGCGGGGTGCGGCAGCAGCACGACCGCAGACATCCCGACACCCAGGGCCGCCGTCGCGGCGATCCCCTCCCCAGCCGATCCGCCGGCGTCGGGCGCCGCCGCCCAGCGGCTGCTCGAATGGCCTGAGTTCGGGCTGAATCCGCAGCGCGGTGACGTCTCAGAACTCGCCACCGGCATCACGAGCGCGAACCTCGCCCATCTGCACCATCTGACCGTCACGCTCGACGGGACCGTCGACTCCTCGCCCGTCTACGTGCACGGCGCGCTCGTCAACGGCGCCACACACAACGTCGTGGTGGTCACCACCACATACGGCAAGACGCTCGCGATCGATGCCGGCAGCGGGCAGATCCTGTGGACGTTCACGCCGCCGGGCTACTCCCAGTGGGCGGGAAGCTCACAGATCACCACCGCCAGCCCGCTGATCGACCCCGACCGAACCTCCGTCTACGCGGCCTCGCCCAACGGCCTGATCCACAAGCTGTCGCTCGCCGACGGGAGCGAGGATCCCAATGGGAGCTGGCCGGTGAGCGTCACGCGCGATCCGACGCGCGAGAAGCTCGCGGCGGCGATCAACATCGACGGCCCGGACATCGTCGTCGCCACCGGCGGCTACATCGGTGACACGCCCGTCTACCAGGGCCATGTCGTTCTGATCGATCGCGCCAGCGGGCAGCTGGACAGCGTGTTCAACACGCTGTGCGCAAACCGCCGCGCGGTGATCGTCCCGACGAGCTGCCCGGTGAGCGACTCGGCGATCCTGTCGCGCTCGGGGCCCGTCGTCGAGCCCGGCGGCAAGCGCATACTGATCGACACGGGCAACGCGCCGTGGAACGGGACCACCGACTTCGGCGACAGCGTCCTTGAGCTGACGTTCCCCGCGCTGAGCCTGCGCCAGTCGTTCACGCCGGCCGACCAGGAACACCTCAACACCAACGACCTCGACCTCGGCTCGAGCGCCCCCGCGCTGCTCGGCGGGGACCGTGTCGTGCTGGCCGGCAAGGACGGGATCATGCGCGTGCTAGCGCTCTCGCAACTGGACGGCCATCCCCCCTCGAGCGTCCAGGCGCGTCGCCACCCGCTCGGTGGCGAAGTTCAGCAACTGCCGACACCCGGTGGTGGTGAGCTGTTCACGGCGCCCGCGGTATGGCAGCGAGACGGGCGCACGACGGTGTTCGTGGCCGACGAAAGCGGGACCGCCGCCTACGTGCTGCGCGGCGGCCGGCTCTATCAGGCGTGGGCGAACGGCAACGCGGGCACGAGCCCGGTGATGGCCGGGGGGCTGCTGTATGTCTATGACCTCTCGGTCGGCGGGATCTACGTCTACCACCCGGGCTCACCACGACCGATCGCCAAGCTGCCGGGCGCGTCGGGACACTGGAACAGCCCGATCGTCGTGGATGGGCACATAATCGAGCCCGAGGGCAATGCCAACGACCATGCGCTGACGGGCACGCTGGAGCTGTTTTCGGCCGGGTAGTCCCAGCTGCCGGCGGTCGCTGGCTCCGGCCCGCGCGAGGGGCGATACTTCACGGTGGTGGCGGTACACGAACCCAATTCAGAACCGACAACCGACGCGCGCCTTGATGAGCACGTTGACGCGACGCGCCGCACACGGCTCGCCAACGAGCGGACCTACCTGGCCTGGTGGCGCACGGGTCTCGCGGCGTTCGCCGTAAGCCTCGCCGCGGGACGGCTGGTTCCCGCCCTCGCCGGGGGTCCGCAGGGGCTCTACAGCGTCGTGGGGGTGCTGTTCGGGGTGCTCGGCATCATGCTGATCGCCTACGGGCGCTGGCGCGGGCGGGCGGTCGACGACGCGATCGCTGAGGGTCGCTATCAGCGCGCCGACGATCGCTTCCTGACGCTGATCGCCTGTCTGGCATCGATCGGAGGGCTGCTTCTGATCGTTCTCATCCTGCTCGGCGGCTGAGCGGCGGTAGCCTGAGCGTATGGCTGAATCGCTCACCGGCCAGCTGCTGCTCGCATCCCCCACGCTGCGCGATCCCAACTTCATCCGCACGGTCGTCCTGGTCAGCGTGCACAGCGACGAGGGCGCCATGGGCGTGGTGCTCAACCGCCCTTCGGCCGTGACGGTGGGCGAAGCGGTGCCACAGCTCGAGGATGCGGTCGCCGAGGAGGAGCCGGTGTACGTCGGCGGACCGGTGCAACCGAGCTCGATCGTGTTCCTGGCCGAGTTTCTGGACCCCTCGCCCGCCGGGCTGCTGGTGCTGGGGCGCATCGGCTTCCCGGCTCCAGACGCTGGAATCGAGGAGCTCACCGAGGCCACGGCACGCAGACGGGTGTTCGCGGGGTACGCCGGCTGGGGTGAGGGCCAGCTCGACGCCGAGGTCGAGGAGGGTGACTGGATCGCGCACACGGCGCTCCCGGAGGACGTCTTCACGGAGCTCCCGGAGGAGCTGTGGGCGACGGTGCTGACACGCAAGGGCGGAAGCTACGCGCTGATCGCGCGTATGCCGCCGGACCCGAGCGTGAACTGAGCGAGCCCACCCGGAAACCGGGCCGCGCGTACTACCCTGTCAGCTGGAGGGCTCTCCCCCCCGCCCTCCGGCGTCCCTCAGCCCTGACCGACCACGATCCTCCAGGGGTTTCACAATGCTCAAATTCGCTCGCTGGACGACCACTCACCGCAAGTACGTGCTGATCGGCTGGATCGTCCTGCTCGTCGGCGTCAACGCCCTGGCCCAGTCTGCGGGAACGGAATACTCGAACAACTTCACGCTGCCCAACTCCGACGCCCAGCGAGCAGCCGACCTGCTGCAGAAGAGCTTTCCAGCCCAGGCCGGCGACCGCGACACGATCGTCTATGCGGTGAAGAGCGGCACGGTTCTTGATCCCGCGGTCCGCTCGAAGATGAGCGCGACGTTCGCGGAAGTGGCCAAGCTCCCGCACGTCGCGGCCGTCATCAGCCCCTACGAGGGCGGTGCGGCGGGGAAGTCAATATCACCCAGCGGCAAAATCGCCTTCGCGACCGTGGTCTTCGATGAGAAAGCCAACCTGCTGCCCACGGCCGCCACCAAAAAGGTCGTCGACGTCGCCCGTGCGGCCGGCGGGCCGGGCCTCGAGGTGGAGATGGGCGGACAGGCGGTCGAGGCGGTGCAGCAGGTGGGCTTCGGGCTCTCCACTGCGGTCGGCCTGCTCGCGGCGATCGTGGTGCTGCTGCTGACCTTCGGCTCGCTCACGGCGATGGGACTGCCGATCGTGACGGCGCTGTTCGGCCTGGGCAGTGGCCTGGGCGCGATCGCCCTGTTCACGCATCTTGTCGACACCCCCAACTTCTCCTCCGAGCTCGCGGCGATGATCGGGCTGGGGGTGGGCATCGACTACGCGCTGTTCATCCTCACGCGCTTCCGCGAGGCCTATTCCACGCCCGGACCCACATTTGGCGATGCGCGCGAGTCGGTCGTGCACGCGATGGACACCGCCGGGCGCGCCGTGCTGTTCGCCGGCTGTACGGTGGTGATCGCACTGCTCGGAATGATGCTGCTCGGCGTGAGCTTCCTCTACGGCGTTGCGATAGCCGCGTCGATCGCTGTGCTGCTGGTGATGCTCGCATCGCTGACACTGCTTCCGGCGCTGCTCACGATCGCAGGCGCGCGCGTGGCGAGGCCCGGCCGGCGAGCACGTGCACGCGCGGCACGCGCGGCCGCCACTGCCACCGAGCACCCGGTCACCGAAGCGGAGCCGCAGGCGGCGGGTGCGATGGCGGCCAGCGCGGATGCGCAGGCTCCCCTTCGCGAAACGCAGATCCCGGCCGGCCCGACGGCGTCCGATCCCGCCGCCTACGCGGGCAGCACATGGCTTCGCTGGAGCGGCTTCGTGCAGCGCCGGCCATGGCCGATCGCGATCGCCGCAGGACTCACGATGCTGCTGATCGCGGCTCCCGCGACCGCTCTGCGGCTCGGCTCGAGCGACGCCTCGAACGACCCGGCAAGCCAGACGACGCACCGCGCGTATGAGCTGCTCGCGCAGGGCTTCGGCCAGGGCTACAACGGGCCGCTCCTGGTCGTAGCCAAGGTCCCCAACCCAGGCGCAGCCGGCACCGCGTCTGTCGAAAAGCTTCGTGCATCGGTGGCCGCGACACCCGGCGTCTCAGCGGTGGCGCCGGCAAGGCTCAACGCCGGCGGGAAGGTCGCGACGATCACCGTCTACCCGAGCTCCTCTCCCCAGGCGCTGGCGACCACCGAACTGGTAACGCAACTGCGCAAGGACGTCGTGCCGCCGCTCGCCGCGAGCACCGGCCTGACGGTCTACGTCGGCGGCGTGACCGCCGGTGCGGTCGACTTCGCCAGCACTCTCAGCCACAAGCTGCCGCTGTTCATCGGCGTCGTCGTGCTGCTGAGCGCGCTGCTGCTGATGATCGTGTTCCGCTCGCTGGTCATCCCGCTGCAGGCGGCGGTGATGAACCTGCTCAGCATCGGCGCCGCCCTGGGCGTGATCGTGATGGTCTTTCAGTGGGGCTGGTTCGGAAGCCTGTTCAGCGTGCAACAGGGTCCGATCGAGTCGTTCATACCCGTAATGCTGTTCGCGATCGTGTTCGGCCTGTCGATGGACTACGAGGTGTTCCTGATCTCGCGCATGCACGAGCGCTGGACCCAGACGGGCGAACATCAGCGCTCCGTACGCGAGGGCCTCGCGCTGACCGGGCGGGTCGTGACCGCAGCCGCGGCGATCATGGTGTGCGTATTCCTGTCGTTCATGCTCGGTGAAGAGCGCGTGATCAAGGAGTTCGGCCTGAGCCTCGCAAGCGCCGTGTTCCTGGACGCGCTGGTAATCCGCTGCCTGCTGCTGCCGGCGGTGCTGAGCATCGTGGGACCGATCACGTGGAAGATCCCCGCGTGGCTCGATCGCATATTGCCACGGCTGAACATCGAGGGCACCACGCTTCCCGCCCCGCCGGCGGGAAGCGATGGGCGCTCACCGGTCACCCAGCCCGCACCCTCGGGGCGCCCACGGCCCGGAATCGCGACAGAGGGAGCGGAGGGCTGAGCCGACCCCTCCGGCGGTGGGCGTTCACGATCCTGCCGCTCGGCGTCGCCGCGATCCTCGCCGGCACCGGCATCTGGAGGGTCGCGGGCGCCGCCGCGATGGGGGCGGCCTACGTCCCCCACCGCACCACGACCAGCGCGGATGTCGCCCCACAGCACGGCGGCGCGGGGAACGGCGAGCACGCGCAAAACTCGGTTGTGCTCGCCTTCCTGCCCACCGGCGACGCTGGGAAGACCGCGGTTGGCGCACGAGGACGAACGCCTGACGCGCAGTTAGAGGCCGAGCTGGCGAGCGTCCCCGGCCTGTCCGTCGGCATCATGTCCGCGACACAGGGCGTCTACCAGACCGAGCAGTTCCTGCTCGATGTCACCCAGGGAGCGAGGATCTCATCCTCGGACTACCCCACGCACCACCCGCCCGCGATGTCGGTCCGGGCGATCGGCGCCGGCGCCGTGGTCAACGGCTGGCACGCGGCTCGCAGACGCGCCGAAGCGGCGCCGCAGCTCCTGCGACCGGGCCTGCTCGCCTCCAGCATCCCGGGCGGCGCCGCCTACGCAGGCATCACTGGCGAAGAGGACATCGACGCGATCGCCGGAGCCGGCCTGAGCGGACAGGTCGCCGAACTCTCGCTGGGCCCCGCGCGGACGCTGGCGGCGCGCGTCGCTGCGCTCAACCGGCGCCGGCGGCTGCTCATCGCCGATCTCCCGGGAGGGGTGCAGGGCCACGACGACCTGCGGGCGCTCGGCGCGGGGCGCGCCGCGGGAGAGCTTCTGATCGTGGTCCAGCGAGCCCCGCAGGGAACCGGCGGAGAGCTTCTGTGGGTTGCCGCCGCGGGCCTCCCGGGCGGGGGTGGCAGAGAGCTCAGCTCGCAGACGACGAACGAGCGCGGGCTGATCGCCTCGGTTGACCTCGCCCCCACGATCCTTGACCACCTCGGGCTGAGGCCGATCCCGGCCGATATGCGCGGTGATCCGATACACACCGACGGCGAGCTGCACTCAGCGAGCCTGCGGGCGCTCGAAGCTCGCCTGCGCGTCATCGGCGGCAGACGCCTTGAGGCACTCGGGTTCCTGCTCGGCGCGTGGGCGCTGCTACTGCTGGCATGCGCCCGCCGGCGCCCGGCGCGTGCGTGGGCCATGCGCACAGGCGCTCTCGGCGTGTTGTGGGCGCCGGTCGCGGTGCTCATCACGGGCGCTTTGGAGCCGAGCGCCGCGGTGGAGCTCGCCACGATCACGCTTGCCTGCCTTGCGCTCGGCGCGCTCACCGACCTGCTGCTGGCGTGGCCGCGAGCCCCCCTGGCTCCGGCGTTGGTCGCGGTGGCGGCGATCGTCGTGGACGCCTTCGCCCATACCCAGCTGTTGATGCGCTCGCTGCTCGGCCCCAACCCGATCCTCGGCGCGCGCTTCTACGGCGTCGGCAACGAGCTGAAGTCCGGCCTTGCCGTGCTCGTGCTCGCTGCGGTCGCGGGCGCGCTCTACCCGCTCGCGCAGAGCGCGTCAGGGCGACGGCGCGCGGTGATCGTGATGGCCGGCGCAGGAGTGCTGCTGGCAGTGGTCGAGGGCTCCGCCCGCGTCGGTGCCGGAGTCGGCGGGGTGATCCTCGTGTGCGCCGCCTTCGCCGTGGCGACCGTGATGCTGCTTCCAGGCGCGGTCACCCGCAGGCGCGTGCTGATCGTGTTTGTCAGTCCGATCGTGGGCCTCGTGGCGCTCGCGCTGCTCGATCTGCTGACCGCGCACGGCGCGGGCCACTACACCGGCAGCATCCTGCATGCCCGCTCGGCCGGCGACCTGCGCGACGTGATCGTCCGCCGTTACGGCGCCGCCTGGGATGAGCTGCACAACCACGCGATGCCCTACGCCACCGCCGTGGCGCTCGCCTACGCGGCGGTCGGATACAGCCGTCGCGAGCGGCTGCTCGCCCCCGTCGCGGGCGATCCGCTGTGGCGGGCCGTGTTCGCCGGTGGTCTCACCGCGGGCGTGGTCGGCGCGCTCGTCGAGGACTCAGGGCCCCTGCTGTTCGTCGTCGCGATCTTCGCGCTCGGCTGCGTCGCGAGCTACCTGTGGGGAGGCGAAATCACTCGACACTCACCGGCTCAACCGGCGGAGCGATCGCAGTCTGCTCGGGAACCTCACGCTGCTCCGCGATGCGCCGAGGCCGGAAGTACGCCAGCCAGATGACGGCCGCGGCGAGCAGGATGGCGCACAGCGTCCAGCCGAGGGCCGTCGTGCCCAGGCCGATGTACTTCAGGCCCGAGGCGGCGATCACGAACGTGATCACCGGCCGGATGTAGCGGTCCGGAGCGCTCGAGGAGAGAAGCGACCCGACGAACACGGCGGGAACGCTGCCGATGATCAACGACAGGGTCACGGCGAACTCGACGTGACCGAAAGCGAGTGCCCCGAGGGCCGCTGCCAGCGTGAGCGGCACCGCCTGGGTCAGGTCGGTGCCCACCAGCTGGTTGGCGCCAATCATCGGATACAGGAACAGCAGCATGATGATCATCAGCGAGCCCGACCCGACTGAGGTCAGCCCGACGATCAGACCACCGATCATCCCGATCAGCACCGTGGGCACTGGGCGCGGGACCACGTCATCGATCACGGCCATGCGGCGCTGCCCCGCGCGGCTGTCGAGGATGTAGCGCAGCACCATCGCGGCGGCTCCGATCAGCAGAGCGGCGCCGAGGATCACCTCGACTTTTTCCTGAGCCGACTTCGTATGGCCGATGCGATGCAGCAGGTATGCGCCTGCGAAGGCCATCGGCACCGAGCCGAGCACCATCCATCCCACCAGGCGCAGATTGACGGTGCCGCGTTTGAGGTGAACGCCGGCGCCGATCGGGCGCATCACCACCGCCGCCACGAGGTCGCTCGAAATCGCCGCGGAGGGCGTCACGCCAAACAGCAGGATCAGCATCGGCGTCATCAGCGCACCGCCACCCGCGCCGGTCATGCCGACGAGGAAACCGATGATTGCGCTCCCCAGAACGATGTACGGATTGACATGCATGAAGTCCCCCTAACCCTCGCTAAGCGGCGCAGTCGCGGCAGAAGCCGTGCAGCACTATCTCGTGCTCGGACACCGCCAGCGGCACGCTCTTTGAGAGCCTATCGATCGCGCGCTCGAGGCCGGCGTCTGAAAACGGCATCACCAGACCGCACTCATCGCACACGAGATGATGGTGGTGGCCCTCGTGCTCGTGAACTCGCTCGTAGCGAACCATCGCCTGGCCTGTCTCCACGCGCTGCACCAACCGCAGGCGCTCGAGCTGCTCGAGGATCCGGTAGACGCTCGCCCTGCTCACATTTCTAGACGCGCCCCGCGCGCGCAGCGCGTCCTCGATCTCAAGCGCCGTCAGCGCGCAGGTCTGAGAATCGAGCAGCTCCAGCAGCGCGCGCCTGGCACCCCCGCGCTTGTGCCCGGCCGCGGTCAGCGTCGCCTCCGCACGGTCGGCCCAGTCGCCGGGCCGGGGACCGTTGATGGCATGTGTTATTGGAGGACGGCTGCTCATATGGCGATGGTAAGAGCGTAGAAGCCAACTGCCACCAGCGTCACCGTACTGCCGGGCGGGAGTCCCGAGATCCAGTAGCTGAGCGCGAGCCCGATCCACATCGACAGCAGCGCGATCCCCGTCGCCAGCGCCATCCCTCTGTAGGGGTTCGCCGTGAGCCGCTGCGCCGCGCCCGCCGGCGCCGCGATCAGGCCGAGCAACAGCAGCGCGCCGACCGCCTGCGTCGCCTCGGCCGCTACCAGGCCGAGCAGCACGAGGAAGGCCAGCCCGAGTGCCCGCACCGGCACTCTCGACGCCAGCGCCAGCGGGGCATCGATGGAGGCGAACAGCAGCGGACGCCCGATCGCCAAGAGCGCCCCGGCGGTACCCACCGCGAGCACCGCCGCGAGCCGCGCTTCGCCCGCGGTCAGCCCGAAGATCGAGCCGAACAGCGTGCGCGCGGCGATCGTGCCGTCGGCGGCCCCCGTGCCGGCGTTGAACAGATCCAGGAAGAACACCCCCAGCCCCAGCGTCCACACGAGCACGATCCCGATCGTCACGTCATCGGCCCGCGCACGCTCGCCGAGAACGCCGAGCAACAGCGCCACGACGACGGTCGCGACGAGGAGCCCGGCGCGCAGATCGAGCCCGGCCGCCGCCGCCGCGAGCGCGCCGGTGAACGCCACATGGCTGAGCGCATCGCCCGCGAAGACCTGGCTTCGCAGAACCACGAACCAGCCGATCAGCCCGCTCGCCAGCGCAATGCAGGAGCCCGCGAGCACAGCGTTGCCGAGAAACCCGGAAAACGGCATCAGTTCCTCCCGAGCCTCCGCGCCGCGCGCGCCAGCGCGAACATCACGATCGCCAACGTCGTCGAGAAGAAGCCGGGCGAGTAGTTGGTGTAGTACGACAGACCCAGCCCCACCCAGGCGATGAGCAGCCCCAGCAGCACGCTCAGCGCGAGGCTCAGGCCGATTCGCGTTGTCAGCTCGCGCGCGATCCCCGCCGGCGCCACGAGCAGCGCGAACACCAGCAGCACGCCCGTTATCTGCACCGTCGCCGCCACCGCGAGCCCGAGCACCAGCAGAAAGGCGACGGCCAGGGATCGGACGGGCACGCGGCTCGCTCGCGCCAGCGGCCCGTCCACCGACGCGAAGAACAGCGGCCGCCCGGCCAGCGCCACGAACACGAGCACGCACGCGGCGACGAGCGTGAGCGTCAGAACCTGCCCGCGCGTGACGCCCAGGATCGAACCGAACAGCAGCGACTCGAGGCTCTCGAGCACGCCTCCGTAGAGGCTCAGCAGCAGGTAGCCCACCGCGAGGGCCGCGGCTCCGACCGTACCGATGATCGCAGAGCGCTGCGACTGGCCGGCCGGACCCGACACCTCCGCTGCCCCGGCGATGATCACGGCTCCGATGCCGCAGAACGCGAAGTAGCCCACCGCCAGCGGCAGCCCCGCGAGCGCGGCCGCGGCGGCGCCCGGGAAGGACATCATCGACAGCGTGTGCCCGGCGAACGTCTCGCCGCGCAGCACCATGAACCAGCCGACCACGGCCGCCATTACCGCCACCACGCTCGCTGCCTCGAGCGCATTGACCATGAACGGGTAAGCCAGCAGCTGGTGGACATCGGACGGCAGGTCGAGG
>Ga0302326_10004666_pt1 | contig 31587 bp, 29 predicted proteins | sample Palsa_T0_3_FD_202264 | JGI IMG/M metagenome (GOLD analysis project Ga0302326, IMG submission 202264) | Peat permafrost microbial communities from Stordalen Mire near Abisko, Sweden - Palsa_T0_3 | ecosystem: Environmental > Terrestrial > Soil > Palsa > Peat permafrost | place: Sweden: Abisko...
GCGGATAGGAATTTCAAACGCCCGTCCGGTCCAAGGCTGCCCACAACCTTGTTGCGCGTAACCAGCCTTATGTTGCGTCCAAGCTTAGGGGCCGCGTGCCTTGCTTGGGCTATTCGGGCCGCCGGTGCGCCTCCGCGCAGGGCCCCCGGCCATTGACTGACCGCCGACCTTAAGCGTGCCGCGCCGCCCGCAACCCACCCACTCTGCCGTTCTCTGGAGCTTAGGACAAGCGGACCCCGTCCGCCGCCCTCTCCCGCTCACCGAATCGCTACTCATCCTCCAGTTCACAGCAGGCTGGGCTGCAGCGGCGGCCCGCGCGCCCCGAGCGGCAGCTCGCTCTGATACTGCTCCGGCGCAGCACGCTCCAGGTGCGACAGGATCTTCGCAATGAGCTGCGCCTCCTCGATGCTGGCGATGATCTTCAGCTGGCCACCGCAGCATCAGCTCACGTCGGTAACGCAGATTTGCGATCAACATCCAGGCGAGCAGCGCCACGAGGAGCCCCCCCAGAGCGATGATAGTGACCGTAAAGCGCAGTTCCTGCTGCGCCGAACCAGCCGCTCCGTTGTGAGCGCCAGCTCGCGCTGTAACGCAGCATTGCGGGCGATTTCCCGATCGTCGTCGAGGCGCGCGGTCGATAGGGCACCTGTTGCTCACGGTCGCGCTGGTTCTCCTCCGAATATCGTTGCACGAAACGGTTCAAATCTTGATAGGCGGAAGGATAGTCATTGAGGGCGGATTGACTGCGGGCTCGAAGGAAGTAACTGGGTGCAATCTGCCGCGGCGGCAAGTCGACGCCGCCGCGGTCAGGCACCTGATTGAGCGAACGCAGGGCGCGATCGGCATGACCTTGTGCAAGATCGATTCGCGCAAGCAACGCCTGCGTCTGCTTGAGCACAGTGGACAAGTGTGCGGTTGCAAAGAAATGCGCTGCGCTTTGGCAATTCCGTCGGGCACGGACCAGTTGTCCAAGTAGGATTCGCGTCTCGCACGCACTCATGTCCGCAAAGGCGATAGACTTGCGGAATTCCGGGTCAGCCCTCGAGACAAAAGCCGCAATTGATGGCTGCGGGATCAATCCGCATGCCAGCACCAGCCAAAGCACAAATAATCCTATGCCCAATCCAGACCGGTTCGGGCCATCCCGATCAGGACGTTGCCACGTCCGGGCGTCGTCGAAGTTCACGGTTTGCCCCCGATCGTCCCTCGATCGGTAACCCCGCAGCCAACAGATAACTTGGCCCTTACTGCCCCCATAGGCTCCGTCTACTTTTTTTACCAGTAGCGATGCATTGGCTCACTTATTCACATCGCCGACGGCGTTCGTAGGAGCGATCCTACAGGCACCACGACTGACTGAGTAAATCAGACAGGCCGCGACACTGTTAGTTCCGCTGCGACGCATCGTATATGACTCGGTGTGGTGCGGTGGCGGCCGATACGCGTACGCGATTAGATCCTTGTTTCCTTCGCCACTTCTTGCGTTCACCTTGGACTCGGGCTCCTTTCCTCTGCCGCGCCGGGCCCATTGTTGTTGACGTTCAAGATGCCGCTCACGGTGCGAATACGCACGATGGCGCGCCCGACATAGGGGTTAGAGCGGTCGAAAAATGCGTCCTACAATCAGCTATCATCGAGTTCTGCGGCGAGTTCTAGACGCGGTGTACTTACACCTTAAGAGAGGCCAATGACGATGGCGCTTCCCGGCAAAATGGACCTTGAATTAATTCGCCGTGAGGTGCTGACGACTGTTCACGGGAATTGGAAGCTGCTGCTATTTAACGGCGTCATCACCCTCATCCTCGGACTTCTTGCGATCGCATTGCCAAAAATATCGACGTTGGAAATTGAGTTACTGGTGGGATGGCTACTTGTCGTTGGCGGGTTCATTCGCAACGTGACCTTCCTCCGGAAACCGCAAATGCCGGGGTTTTGCTGGTCCCTATTGTGCGGCGTGCTCGCCGTCGTGCTCGGCGTGCTGCTGATCGGCCATCCACTTCGAGGCATCGTCACGTTGACCGCGATATTGACGATCTTCTTCATGGCAGAGGGCGCTGCGGCGATCTTTGTCGCGCTCAATTTCCGTCCCTATCTGAAGAACTGGGGGTGGACACTGGCCAGTGGTCTGATCAATTTGGTGTTGGCTGGCCTCATCTGGAAGGGCTGGCCCAATACGGCCAAATGGGTAATCGGACTGTATCTCGGCATCAATATGATCTTCCTGGGTTTACCGATGATCATGACGGCGCTCGCCGCACGAAGTGTTCGCAGCACCCTGGCGTAGGTGCGCCTGGCGTCAGCCATCGCACAGGATCCTGCCCTGATCACCGGACTACAGTGTTGTTGGATCCCTGTCCTCTGGTTGATCACGCCCAAGTGTACGGGAATATGCGCGTAGAACGGCGGCCGACTATCGCGTCCAACATCGCCACGGCGAAACGATTTCGTCCTCAATTGCCGCATCCACGGTAAACCAAAACTCAAAGCGTATTATGCGAAGCGTGCGCCATAAGGTGCGAGGAGGACCGAGAAGCTAAGGACTTCTCACGGCTCAAGTCGGGTTGAGCCAGCTAGGGCGCCTTGAACCTCGTCGAGGTTGGAACGACGGGCTGCAAAAGCTGAACGGCGTTAAATGCCTGCAAACAAAGATGCCATCGATGGCTGATGAGTCACTCATGGCCGAGAGTACCTCTCTTGTCCGCGTTCGGGGGCCGTGGCTCAGCGCGCGGTTGGCGTAAGCATGTTCTGACGCGGAACGATGGAAATGTACTACGCAGTTTTGCGCCGAATCGGAGTGGATGCCGCTGGCAATCAAAGTAGTAGAATATTTCCCGTCTGAACTACAGTAACTACGGAGAATGGTCGTGAGGGGTGTGCCGGTCATCAATGTCATCGCCACATGCGCACTCCTGACTGCGGTTATTAGTCTCGGAGAGGCTTGGGCCGACCCGCAACCGGCGCCGGTTGATTTCACCAAAATATCACCGATAGATTTCGTCAACCGCACGCCAAAAGGCGAGCTGCATAATCCCTACAAGGACACCCAGGCTAACATCGTTGCTCAAGGACAGACTTTGTTCCGCAGCTACCCTTGTAGTGGCTGCCACGGCGGCGGGGCCGGCGGTGGCATGTGCCCACCGTTGACCAAAGCCGATTGGATATATGGCGGAGACGATGACACGCTGTTTCGGCTCATTACGCTGGGTAGCGACGAACTGCAGAAAAAAGGTTACACGCGGATGGGCCTTGCTCCTGTGGTGGGCCCGATGCCGCCCATGGGTCCAATCATCAAAGACTCGGATGATCTCTGGAAATTACTCGCCTATATTCGCTCTCGTTACGACGATGATCCTGCCTACAAATACGGAGCCCCCGCTTCGCAGCAGTAGTTGCGGTTTCGCCACGGTGACGACACTGAAACGCACCCAGCGGATTCTATTTCGGAAATTGACGGTTGCGCTCTCTCGCCGCGCACTGATAATACGGCCTTCGCGATGTCACTGCGTGCGTCACCGTACAGACTTACGGTCCGGCTTCGGCGCATGCTGACTGAAGTTCTTTCTGTGCTTGACCCTATCGCCTGATCCCGGTGATTGCAGGGCTCCCAAGTCCGTCAACTTTGTGACGGATGTATCGGTTGCAGTCTTTATTGACGGGTGCCGGGTGCTAGAAACTCACGTCATCGACAATGGCAGGTTTCGAGGAGTGTTCGATGACCAGAAGCCCCCTCAGGCTTTGTAAGTCCAATGATATCGAAACACGTTATCGATCAAGCGCAGGCATTCGGTGGCGAGCGCCGGACTATTCGACAGCGCCGACAAAAAGGTGAGTGAACCATGATTAGCAAATCAACAAAGCGAACTCTCGCGGTAGCGCTAGTATGCAGTTTGGCCGTAGTAGGAATGAATGGACCAGTCTACGCCGCTCATGGCGGCGGCGGGCACTTTGGAGGCGGGGGCCATTTCGCAGGAAGTGGCCACTTCGGAGGAGGCGGATACCGAGGAGGCTATCGGAGTCATGGTGGCTACGGTTCGAGGGGAGGTTACGGCTGGCGCGGAGGTTATGGCGGCTGGGGTTGGGCCGGCGTCGGACTCGGATTGTATTTCGCGACGCTACCCTTCTACTACTCTACGTTTTGGGCCGATGGAGTGCCTTATTACTACTCTGATGACACGTACTACCAGTGGGATAGCAATGTTGGTCAATATGAAACCGTAAATCCGCCCGCCGATGTTCAGCATCAGAGAGCGGCGCAGTCGCCAAACCTCATCGCGTATCCGAAAAACGGCCAGTCGGAGGCACAACAGGCGACCGACAAATCACAATGCCAGACATGGGCAGCCGCGCAGAGTGGCTTCGATCCCGTACAGACCGTGGCGACTGACACTACCACGAGCGAGTACGCCAATAAGCGCTCTCAATATGAACGAGCTCAGTCGGCATGCTTCGAGGGTCGCGGTTACAGCGTGAACTAGCAGGCTCGTCGTCACCACCGGGTATCGCCGAAACGCGTAGGATTCCAAACCGCTGGCACGTGCGGTCGATAGCCACGCGCTTCTCAGAGGCTGCATCGAGCATTGCTTCGCGCCGGCATTTTTCCAGGCCAGCCTGCTGATTGCGCCAAATCCGCCACCATCCTTGCCATACCCCGGTGCGATTCGCTACCTATGTTAGGGACGCGCCATCGGTACGAAATCTAATGCGGTCCTCAAGACGCGCGTTTCGTGGTCGTTGGTAAGTCACTGAAACTGATTGAATCGATGGTGACGCTGTCTTCAATGGCTTTCAACGCGAGATTAGCCTCGTAGTACTTGCTCTCGTTAGCCAACTTGATAGCTTGATCCAAATGGGTCTCGGTCGATGCGATCGGCAGCCACCAGCGATTGTAATTGACATCGATTGCCCCGAGTCGCAGTTCCTCAAGACCGGTCGCGTGATCGCCCTTCTTGAAGCTTTCGTTGGCTTTGTCGACATGCACCTTCTTCTCTGGTGTCATCACGAAGTCATCCGCCAAAACCAATTGGCCATCGACTGGGACAGTTCGCATTTTGGGACCCATCGTGTTCATGGTCCCGGACTTTGCTTTATCGCCGGGTGTGGTATCACTCATGGAGGCGGCATCTTTATCCGCCTGTACGAGAAAGGATTTCGCCGATTCCATGAGTTTCATGGCGACCTTGGGGTCACCGTTGAAAATAGCCAAACGGGCATCGCTAATGTTCATCATGGCCGAATGACCCGCTTCCGAGAATTGGCGCATTTTCGTGACGTTCTGGCCGCTCGTAGGGGTCGCGCTCGAGGTAGGCGGCGGCTTTGTGTCCTCGGCTGCGCGAGCGAGCGAAGGATAAGCAAGTGCGGACATTATCAAGGCGAGTGCGGATAGTTTAATCGAAGTATTTTTCATGACAGAATTCTCTCCTTGGCCATGGGTTTGAAACGTGCTACTAGTACGCGCTTCTTACATTGCTCACAGAATTTCTACACACAATTACAATTCTGTCAGATCAGGCGCGATCGTTACGCTCGACAACCAGTCCGCTTCGCCGAAGGCTCACCCTCTCGCGCGATTTCGAGTTCTCTATCGCGTCAGCTCACCATAGACCGTGCCAAGTACTATTTACCCGACATCGCTTCCGGTTTGATGATGCGCATCGTTTTATCGGTCATTGTGGGCATGACACCGAACTCGCCCTCATGAACCCAAAAGGTCAATTGGTCGCCCACTTTGAGGTCGGCGACTTTTTCTTCCTTGTCATTGAGAGTAACTCTCCCGCCATCGCCTATTTCAAACGCAATCATGCTGATCGGATTATTAGCTACGTCCGACACCGCCACTTGAACGTAATGAGTTCCCATCTTTGCGACACTGCCTTTGAACTGGGCGAATTTCACGCCGTCCTTTACCGTCACATCGCGACAAGCCGCAGCCGCTTTTGGAAGTTCTTTTAGAAAAGCAGGATTCCAGACAATGCTTGCGCAATCATTGGACGGGCCAGGAGAAGGCGCGGCATACGCGACCCCGATCAAGCAGAGTGCGACTCCACCCGCGATAGACAGACCCATATTCTTCATTAGCTAAACTCCTATATCGACTCGCTATTCTTGAGTCCGTTCCCTCGGTCGCTGATCAGCACAAAGTTCTCGACAAACAAATCGCCCAATTTGCAGGGGTTGGATCAAAAAACCTTCTTGAATTCCATTTTGACCTTGGACCAGAACGACGCTTGCGGTTCCTTGGTGCAATCCTGTACCAAAACGGGCATGAGTTGGTTGGTCATATCCATGTCGATAGTTGCGCTCTGGGGTTTGCCCTTCTTGGTGTACCCTTCCGACCAATAGACGACCTGTGGCTGCGTCACCTCGTCGAGTTCCACAAAATCTCGACACGTCATTTTTAATGGGGTAATCGCCTTGTGCGGTTTGCTATCCGACACTTTCGCAGCGCTTGCAGGGTCCGCCATTGACGGATTGGAAATCCCAGCGGCGACAATCAAGCATACAAACGACACGGCTTTCATAATTGACCTTGTGAATTTCAAATTCGACAGCGAAGATATCGGGAACCGCTCTTCTCGTCTGTTCGCTACCTAACACAGGTGGCGTGAAGGGGTTACCGCAGAGCGCCACTAAGCTCTTCGCTTAAGACCTTGAGGTGTTTCGGTCGAGGTAGTTGAGCATGATCAACTTTTTTGATGGCAAGACCCCCGGTTTATGATCAAGTTCCATGATGCTTGCCCTGGTTTGCGCTCATGGCAATCACGATGTTATTTCCCGGCCAGGGAATCCGCTCGGGCAATTTTTGGGCCCCTCACTGTGGCGCCGATAGAGGCAAGCCGGCGGTTGGTGCGAGGCATGGTGAGCCTCCCGGAGCCTCGAATGTTAGCGTGCCGGTGACCCTGACAACTGCTGCTCGAGTCCTTGCATCGCCGATCCGAATTTAGCCCAGTTTCCCTGCTGCATCGCCTTCTGTGCGTCATTGAGCAGCGTGCGTGCCCGGTCCAGGGCTGACTGCTGAGTCGAGTTGGGTAGCGCAGGCTGCGATGATCCCGCCTGCAGTTTCGGCGTACCGAAGAGGTCGTTGAGCGCCTCATCGAGGGTCGGCTCCATCACCACCTTGTCGGCTGCAACCGCAATCACCCGCTTCAACTGTGGAAAATTCGCACCCTCGGCCTGAAGGTATAGCGGCACAATGTACAGAAAGGAGTTCTCGATCGGGGTCACGATCAGCTTTCCGCGAATCACTCTCGACCCCCGCTGATCCCAGAGCGTGAGCTGCTGGGAAATCGTCGTGCTCTGATTGATCATCGCCTCGATCTGGCTTGGCCCGTAGACGAGCTTTTCCTTGGGAAGCTGGTAGAAAATCATCTTGCCGAAGTCCGGAAAATCACATCTCGCCGCCAGCCAGGAAATCATGTTATCCCGGTTTTGCGGCGTGAACGGCGTCATCAGCAGGTATTCGAGCTGGTCGCTGCCGGGAATCTTCATCAGAATGTAGTAGGGATCCATCGGCGCCGACGTGCCGGCGTAGGTTTCATTGGGCGACACCCACAGATCTTCGCGATTGTAGAAGACCTGAGGATCCGTCATGTGAAAGGTTTTGTACTCGTCCGCCTGAATGGCAAACAGATCTTCCGGGTAGCGCAAGTGCGCCTTCAGATCCGCCGACAGCTGGTCCAAGTCTTTGAACACGCCAGGAAACGCCCGCCTATAGGCCGCAAGGATGGGATCTTTCGGGTCCATGAGGTAGAAGAGAACGCTCCCGTCGTACATATTCACCACCACTTTGACGGAATTGCGAATGTAGTTAAGGCTATTCCCAAAGCCGATCCGGTGAGGGTTCGCATAGGGATACTGGTCCGAAACGGTATAGGCATCCTGAATCCAGTACAGCTTGCCTGCGCTCAACACGGGGTAAGGATCGCTGTCGAGCCGCAGGAAAGGAGCGATCTGGGCCACGCGATCTTGAACCCGCCGCCAGATCTGGATCCGACTGTCCGACGTTATGTACGAGGTTAAGAGAACGTTGACGTCGCTTTGAGTCCAGGCGAAGAGGAGCTTCTTCCAAAAGCCGTCCACCGGAATACCGCCCTTCCCGCTGTAACTGGTATAGACATTATCGTTTCCCTTGGGGTAGTCGAACTCCTTGATGCCAGTCGCGACAATCCGATACCCTGGCATGGATTTTCCGTAGTAAATCGCCGGCTGGTCGATGTTCAGCCCATAGGCGGACTCGGCCGGGACGTTTTGCAGAAGGTATTGCGGAAACCCACCCCCGATCGTCTTCGAGACGAAGCTCATGACCAAGCCATAGCCGTGGGTGAACTGCAGGCGCTGATTCACCCAGGTTTGAGCCTTCGCGGGAAGTGCCTGTGCGAGTTCCCGGGTGGAGAGCATCACTTGATGATAGCCGTCCGGCAGGTGGTATCGATCCACTCCGACGTCGTAGAACTGGTAGTACAGGCGAATGGCCTGGGTCTGTTCGTAGGTCTGAAGCAGCGGTCGCGAGTCCCATAGGCGGATGTTCTGGATCGTGTCTTCATTTCGTGCGAGCACCGCGGGAGTCAGGTCCGGGAGAGCCGGATAGGAGGTTTCCTGGATTTTGTCCAGCTGGTAGGCCTTGCGGGTGAAGTCGATGTAATGTTTCAAATAAGGAGTCTCCAGCGCGAGCTCACTCGGCTGGACGAGAAACTTCTGAAAGACGGTCGGGAGCACGAGGACCCCGACGACATAGAAGGCGATGTAGATGCCGGATCCGACGAGTAGAGCGCTGAATCGCCTGAGAAAGACATTTACCACGAGCAAAACGCACGCGACCGCCGACACCGCGACCATGACCCAGAGGGCGATCCTCGTGACATGATCCGTGGCGTAGCCGGCACCGTAGACCACGCCGAGAGTGGAATAGACCAGCTTATAGTGATCAAGGTAGAAACCGAATCCCGCTCCGGCCACCAGGACAAAGAGCAGCACGCAAAGATGCGCCGTGGCATTCGCGCCGATCGCAATCTTTCTACCATCGCTTATCCTCAGCAGCCCGGACACCATGTAGGTGAAGAGCGCGATAACAAGCGTGAATGCCGCCAGCACCATCAGACTGCTCTGCAAGAGATCGTAGAACGGCAGATGAAAAAGATAGAACCCGAGATCCACGCCGAAGAGCGGATCGACCACTCCGACGGACCCTCCATAACGAAACCGCAGATACGTGTCCCAGCGGGCGTAAAAGCTGATTGCAAAGAGTAGCGCGACGCCGGCACTGCACAGGATGACGGCCCACTTGACGAGCTTCGGGGACAAATCGATGATGCTCTGCGCGAGATCATTGGCTCCGGCAAATGAGCCCGGCTTGCCTGCTCGAACGCCTGTTTGGAAAGTGGCGCTATCTTTCCCGGCTTGGCGCAAATTGATCCACAGGTATAGAAAGGCAACCAAAAAGGCCGAGCAAGACAGTGCCCACTTGACCGAGAGCAGTGTCCGGAAGATATCTACGTAGCCGAGCTGTTGCATCCACAGCCACTTCTGCACGTAGCCGGAGATGAGTATCAGGCAGATGATGACAAGGAGCGCAGTAGTGATTGCGAGTTGAAATAGATGCCGGCGGGCAAGATGCTTCCGTTTAGAGGCTTCATTTCCAACTGCGAGCGACCCGATTTTTTCAACAATTGGCCGTTTCTCGTTCATGTTTCCAGCACTCATGTTGTATCGACCGACCGGATTAGGACCAGAGGCTCACGAACTGACGGCCGCTACTTGCGGGCATCCCAATGCCATGTCGGCGTAACCAGGCGATCCAGCATCGCCGGTTTATTGAAGGCCAGCCATGACGGCAAAGGTAAGTAAAATGAAAGTCATATAAATCACGATGAATATCAGGCTTGGGACAACCGCGTGCTTTCTCATGGATGCAATTAAGGGCAGTAATTTGTACGCCGTAAGGTTCAGTCCGGTATGCCGTGGTAGAAGCGCGATCAAGCGGGCGGCAATAGAGGCTCCGTCTGAAGGCGCCAAGGGCCGGCGCAGCGCAGCGTCCAGCAGGGCGATGAGTTGCTCGACTGCGGTCTGTCTGGGTAAACGCGCTAACCGCGCGGCCTCATCCCAGGGATCGATATCCTGACGGGCCAGTGCCGAAAGAACGCTCAACATCATCCCATCGTTGTCTTGCCCGATCGGTGCGTATAGAAAATCATGGAATTCGGAACCCAGCGGAGTCACTGAACCCGAGCGCATCATTTCAACCTCCAAAGTCGGGTGTACGAGACACCGCAGTTGAACTTCGCATGAGCATGTGCCGTGCAACATCGAGACATCGGTGAGTCTCCAGTGGCGAGCCAGAAATTATCCAACACGGGCCCACGGGGTCGGTACGGTACCGCACTTAGGCGCGGAACGGCTTGCCAATCCCCGCGGACCTCTGGAACTGATGGCCCATCCTGGCTCGCGTTTCTCGCGCAGGCCAAGGACAGTTTGTGGAGTGTTGATTTGTTCCGCTGCGAATCCATTCTCTTACGTAGTCACTGGGTTATGGTCGTAATCGACGTCTTCACGCGGCGCTGGCGAGCTACGCGTGGCAATGCCATTGTCGTGGGCTGTTTCAGACCCCGGTGCATGCGTGAATGCGAATTCGCACCTCACAGCGAAGGCAAGGGTCCGGACTTTGCGCGTCAATTCGTACCGGCCCTCACTTCGCAGACCACGTCGACCTGGAGGAGAGCTTTCGCAGCGATTCCCTCTTCTCACCAACTTCCGCAACTATTTGTGGCCACCGCACCTTATGGAGGGCAGTAGTGGTTCGGAAGTCCTCGAGTGGGACGGCGTTCAAGGGACCTATTCCATAGAGAAGAGATACCCTGACTGCGGCGATATCGCCGGCGATATCGGTGACCCGTTCAAGGAGTTTGACGCCAGCCCTCTCGCCCCGAGCGGCAACTTTCTGCCGAATGAACGCGCGCGCGACATCCACAGCGAGCCGTGCTTGGGCGATTCCAGTATCGGTGCGTTTTTCGAGTAGCCGCAACGCGCCCCGCGAACTATAAGTGTCAACACGTCGCGGGCGGAGTTGGCGCTCGAGAGCCACCTCGTCGAAAGAATTCTAGGCACCCTAGAGAGCATCGGGCTGTCCCCGCATTGTCTGCAACTGGAAGTTACCGAGCGCGAAGTCATGCGCAATCCGGAGGCGGCCCTTACGGTCATGCGCGAGCTGCGACGCCTCGGAATCCATCTGGCCATGGACGATTTCGGCACAGGCACATCTTCGCTGAGATTCCTGCAGGAATTCCCATTCGATACGATCAAGATCGATCGCTCCTTCGCGAAAGACTTGAACACCGGTTCCGATGTTCTGGAGGTCATTCATGCGACGGTCGGCTTGATCGAAAACCTCGGAATGGCCAGTCTCGCCGAAGGCGTCGAGGAGCCGGCGCAGCTTGCGATACTGCAGCCTCTCGGCTGTCGCTATGCGCAGGGCTACCTGTTTCAGTCAACCCGTGACCGCCGATCGGCTTCTGGACGCGCTGCAGTCGCGTGCCGGCCCTTATATTGATGCGTTAGCGAGCTAGGCTATCTTGCGCGAGCGCCCGATCCCGTCGCACCTTCAACCGCCGCCCGCATTTCCACAAAATGCGATTTTGTAGGAATTCGCAGCGCTGATTGCCTCGCAACTCGAACAGCAATCACCGAGCCGGCCCTCTCTGTATTGGCTTCGCGCATCAAGACCAACGCCCGCCGTATGTCCGCCCGTTCTAATAGATGACGTGCTTGACTTTGCCGGCGGGCACATAGGCGGAGGATCGGCCAGGATATTCACGTTGGGATCATATCCCGCGAATGAATATTGAGCGAACTCATTGCGACAGATGCGCCTTCCAGTAATCGTCCACTTTCCGACTCTGCGAGGCGAAGTCGCCATTCGCGGAGAACTGATTTTCCTTCACCTGGGGGCCGGCGTCCAAGACGTTCTTGTTTGAGTCGAGGACCATGAGGGTTGCGCCGGAGGTCACCTTGAAGTCCTCCCAGGGCACCGGAACATACTTCGCGTCGATTCCAAGGAACCCTCCGTGGCGGACCACCAGGTAGGTTATTTTGCCTGTCTGCGGGCTTAACACGATATCATCGACTGTGCCGAGACTTTCCTCCCGCGGGCTCACCACGTCGGTCCCGATCAGCTGATCCGACCGGAAAGATGTGGTATCGGCAGAGACGGGCCGTGCGGCGGAAATCAGATGGCTCTGCCACTCCGACATGTTCGCCTTCGCAACTCCTTTCTTGTTTAGATCCGCGGCGTATTCCTTGTATATATCACGGGTTACGGCGAGCAGCGCCTCACACGAGGCTTGTTGGCCGCGCTGCGCCATGATGTTGGCCGAGGCGATAAGAGTCCGAATCTCATAGCCCGGCCGAGCGTGCAATCCGATTCCGCTTGTGGACAGGCCGTTTGGGAGCATTACTGCGCCGTACATATAGCCGTACATCGGATAGCCGTATCCATAGCTCGAGTTGTGGAGCCAGTACCCGCCCTTCTGCAACTCGCCGTCGAACGCGCGTAGATCGTTCGCGCATTTCTGCGCGGGCTCGGCGCGGGAGGTCGCCTCGGCCGATTGGGCCGCCATGGATTGACTTGCGAAGCCGAGCGACAAGCACCCGGCAAGCAACGCGAATCGGTCGGTGCGCCGCGGAAGATCAAAGCTCATGATGTTTGTCCTTGGTGACGCCATCGAATGTCTTGCCGATCGCGCCGGGCGACACCGATGGAATAGTGTGAAATTCCGGATTCTGCAGTTGCACTTCACGTGCCCAATATCCGGGTCGTCCGTAGTGATCATGAATGCGGGTTTCCTCGTCGCGCTGCGTCCGAGTCCCGGGTGGATGAGCCGGCGAACTCCTCACCGCGTCCCGAGTTAGACTCACCGACACCCTCCTGTCCTCCCAGCTCACGCCCTCGATCCACTGCGGCGCGATGAGCACTTGGTGACCTAGCCACCAGTTGCTGGTATTGACGATGAGGTAGCGGATTGCCCAGGATCTCTCGTCGATGAGAAGACCCTGGACATGGCCGATGTCCCCGTCTGTCGCATGTATGTCATAAGTCGTAATCGCATTGCCGCTGCGCAGACGCGCATCATCCTGCTGCCGTCGATCGCTTGCGCCCTCTGTTGGCGAATTTCGTGCACGGTCGGTGCGGGATTCATCTTGCCCACCGTGTCCCACGCCCGATAGCATCATCCCCGGATACACACCATTACTCCAAAAGCCGCCACCACCCCAGTAGTATGGATACCCGTAGTAACCGGAGTACGCTACCTCGTGCTGACGGGAAACCGGCTTATCGGTGTCGATGTTCGGACTGTTCTTCACTTGCTCTTGAGTGATGGCCGCCGGAAAACTCTTCTCGGACCAGTTGGGCTCGTTGATGGCGATGGGCGATATCAATACTCGTCGACTCGAAAGCCAGGCACCCGTTTCCACCACGAGATAACGGATGACCCACGCTTCGTCATCGAAGTAGAAGTCCTTCACGTGACCAATAACTCCGTCGGTCGCACCGATGGTGTAACCCTCCAGATCCTTCATGCTATGTAACATGCATCTCCCCGTATCAAGCCGGTTCATTGATGAGCCTCAGCACATTGCGCGTGTGGGGGCGAGTTCGAGCGTTGCTCGCGGGCATCACGGAGTTTCGATCTTGACCACTTCCGGTGGCAGTTCTATGACGCCGAATACCGCACCCGTCGGATCCTCAAGAATGGCACTGGTTGCACCATGGGCTTCGCGGGTAGGCCCGACCAGGATACGGCCCCCCAACTTGACGGCCTCTCGCGCAGTATCGGCGGTACTGAAAACACGCGCGAAACTTATCCATTCGGCGTGAGGCGTAGCAATGCCAGTCGGCAACAACCGGACATTTGCACGCTCATGCGACCCGGATAAGAGCCGAATACGTTCAAAGCCCCCGTCGGCGGGCTCCCCCACAACTGTGTATTCCAACACGCGCTGATAAAAGACGGCCTCGTGCGCCGGATCCCGTGCCAGCAGCGCGGGCGAACCCCACGTTCCGATGGCTCTCGGGTTGGGGTCATCCGGCGGATCGCCGCTCGAGGAGTTCTCGAGTGCGAAGACGGCACTTTCGGGATCCGTCATACGGGCCTGCCGGCCGCGCAGCGGCAAGTTTTCAGGCGCGGAGCGCACGTGAGCATGTGCATTGAGCGCCAGCTGGAAAGTCTTTTCCACGTTAAGTACCGAGAAAAACGGCAGCCACGCCGAACGCCGCTCGGTATCGTTGACTATCGGTCGCCGGACGAGACCCGCGACGGGATGGTCGTTGACCAATGCCACCGTATAGTCCACGCCATCAGCGTGGTAATCATGATAGCTCCAGCCGAATAAATCGCCGTAGAAGTGCTTGGCGCCGGATAGGTCGGCGGTCTCGAGATCAAGCCAAACGAGTTTACCGACCTGATGAGTGGCGTTGGCCGGATTCGCGAGTGCAGGCACCTCGAACGGCGCCGCACGGGCCTGCCCCCAGAGACTGCCCCAGAGTCCCACGGCTAATCCCAACGCTGCATATCGCAGAGACAACTGGGATGATTCGCCAATCATGCCTCGCAGGCTACCTCGTCGTCTCGCTACGGTCTGTACGTTGCCGAACGTTAGCGCAGGGGGCTGATTCGAATGACGTTCCATCGGATATTTGTCATGCCTGCCTGTAATGCGGTCAAGAGTTATCATATTCATGCCACCGATGGGGTCATTGGTCATGATTTAGGATTCTTGGTCGATGAATCGACCGGAAAACGTAATAAAAGAGCCCGATCGGCGGTCGACTATAGGTCCGTGGCATTCGGAGAACTTATGAAGTCCCTCATGGTTGCAGTGTTTTCGGTTGTGTTGAGCTCATTTGCGAGCTTCGCCGTCGCCGCGGAGCTTCCATTCAATCAAGCTCAATTTGACGCGACGCGATCGGCTGGCAGGCCGGTTGCAGTGGTGTTTCATGCCGATTGGTGTCCCACCTGTCGCGCACAGGCGCCCGTGCTGAAGGAATTGGCCGAAACTCCGGCATTCAAGTCCCTGACACTTTACGTCGCGAATTTCGACACCGAGAAAGCGCTAAAAAAATCCCTCGGGGTCATTCAGCAGAGCACGATCATTGTATTCAAAGATGGAAAGGAAATTGCGCGCTCGACCGGCGATACGCAGCGGGATCGCCTCGATGCGCTCCTGAAGCAGGCAGTTTCCTAGAGAGCCGCGACGCAGGGATGAATTTCGGACCCACCACCTACGGTCTGGGCCTGCTAGCCGGCGCTTTGTCGACGATGTCGCCTTGCGTCCTGCCGCTGGTGCCCGTATTGCTTGCTACCGCAGTGAGCGCGCATCGCTGGGGGGCATTGGCGCTCGGAGCCGGGCTGGCGCTGTCCTTCACGCTGGTCGGAATCTTTCTCGCCACTTTGGGTGCATCGCTCGGGCTCGACCCCGATACATTTCGCACCATCGGCGCCGTGATACTCGCCGCCTTCGGCCTTATCCTGCTGGTGCCGAAATTGCAAGATCTCTTCGCGCGCGTGACCAGCTCTCTCAGCAACTCAGGGAATCAATTGCTTTCGCGCTTGACCATCGGAGGCTTGGCCGGCCAGTTCATCGTGGGCGCACTGCTCGGTGTGGTTTGGAGTCCCTGTGTGGGTCCGACGCTCGGAGCCGCGACGACGCTCGCGAGCCAGGGGAGGGACCTCGCTCAGATCGCTTTGCTCATGCTGATTTTCGGCCTCGGCGCAGCGGCGCCCCTCGTGTTGCTGGGATTTTTATCGCGCGCGAGCATGATGAAGATTCGCGGACGCCTATTGGGTGTAGGCAAGTATGGTAAGCAGCTATTCGGATTCGCCCTTCTGGTCTTGGGAGTTCTGATCGCGACGGGCGCCGATAAGTCGCTGGAGGCCTGGATTTTGAATCAAACCCCTGACTGGCTCACCGCAGTTACCACCAAATATTGATTGGGGTGGCCGCGATGAGCGGAAGTCGTCATGCCCTTGGCGCCAATGCGCCAATCGCACTCGCACGTTGAACGTCAAGCGCAAATTGCCACCTCCTTCGGAGTTGCCCGCCAAATAGGTGCCCTCGCCAGTGCGCGAGGAGGTGGATTCTACCAACCTGATGTCCCGTCCCCCGGTGCCATGGCATAGAGCGCCTCCCTTCCCTTTCCAATTTGTAATGGTGCGGAAAGGTGAGAGCCATCGGGCTGCTGTGTACTGTCCAACAGCAGCGATCAGTCACCCAAGGAACATCCACCATGATCAGCGATCAGTCCGTATTGAACAAAAGCCGCCCCGACGATGCTAGGTTTCGGCCCAGCTCCAATTCGAGAGGTGCGCAAAACCCGTCGCCCGTCCGCCTTCCCGAGGAGAGCAACGATGCGTTTCGCGCTTTGCGCGAGGTCGTGCAAGAGAACTCCAGTTGGATAAAACCGTTGCAACAGGAGATGTCGCGAGTCATCGTCGGCCAAAAACCGCTTCTCGATCGGCTCCTCATCGCACTGCTGACCAACGGCCACGTCTTGCTCGAAGGGGTTCCCGGCTTGGCCAAGACGCTGTCGCTCAAGACCCTCGCAGGCAGCGTGGCGTTGAACTTCAAGCGCCTGCAGTTCACCCCCGACATGCTGCCGGCTGACATCGTCGGCACCATGATCTACAGCCCCCAGGACGGCGAATTTCGCACCAAGCGCGGTCCCATTTTCAGCAATCTGATTCTTGCTGACGAGATCAATCGCGCTCCGGCGAAGGTGCAGAGCGCGTTGCTTGAAGCGATGCAGGAGCATCAAGTCACAATCGGCGAGAACACGTACCCGCTACCCAACCCTTTTCTGGTGCTGGCCACACAGAATCCGCTGGAGCATGAGGGGACCTATCCGCTTCCGGAGGCCCAAATAGACCGCTTCATGATGAAGGTGGTCATCGGCTATCCCAATCGCATCGAAGAACGCGCCATTTTGGACGCCATGGCGACGACCGAGCCATCGCTCGACGTGCGGCCCGTTGTGTCCAGCGAGCAGATCTTGAAGGCTCGCCACATTGTCAACAGCATCCATATCGATGAGAAGATCCGGGACTATATTGTCGGCTTAGTCCTATCCACACGCCCGCCGATCGCGGCCTCGCTCAATCTCAATGGTTATATCCAGAACGGTGCCTCCCCGCGCGCCACGATCAATCTGTGTCTCGCGGCCCGCGCCAACGCGTTTCTCAACGGTCGGCATTTCGTGACCCCGCAGGACGTCAAGACGATTGCGCTCGATGTGCTTCGCCACCGCGTCATTGTCAGCTACGAAGCCGAAGCGGAAAACGTCACCGCGGAGGACATCATCCGAAAGATCCTCGACACGCTTCCGGTGCCTTGATACGCCTGCGTAGCCTGAGAAAGGAATACTGCAAATGCAAACCGTTACGACAAAGACCATTCTGAACAAAATGCGTCGATTGGAAATTCGGACGCGCCGCTTGGTGACCGACAGTTTGGTCGGTGAATATCACTCGGTATTCAAAGGGCGCGGCATGGATTTCGACGAGGTACGCGAATATGTGCCCGGCGATGAGGTTCGCACCATCGATTGGAACGTGACCGCCCGCGCCGGGAGACCGTTCGTGAAGAAGTACACTGAGGAACGCGAACTCACCATTCTACTGGTGGTCGACATCAGCGCATCCGGCAATTTTGGCTCTGGCTCGCAAAGTAAGCGGGAGCTCGCCGGCGAGGTGGCGAGCCTCTTGGCGCTGTCCGCGATCCGCAACAGCGATAAGGTGGGGTTGCTGCTCTATACAGACCGCATCGAAGAGTACATACCGCCCGCGAAGGGCCGACGACATGCATTGCGTCTTGTGCGGGAAATCATTTACCACCAACCCCGGGGACGAGGCACGGATAGTGTCAAGGCGTTGGAGGTTGCCAGCCACGTGCTGCATCGGCGAGCGGTCGTATTTCTGATTTCCGATTTTCAGTCGAACAGGGATGCGGCCCAATCACGAACGGACTTGCGTCGGGCGATGCGGCAGACGAATCGCCGGCACGACCTCATCTCTGTGCATATCGAAGACCCGCGCGAGCGTATATTGCCCGACGTCGGAATGCTTTCGTTGGAAGACGCCGAAACCGGCGAACTCATTGAACTCGATACGGCGGATTCCAACGTTCGCCGGCTTTTCAGCGAACAAGCGATCGGCCGAGTGGAGCGATTGGTCAGCGATCTTCGATCTGAGGGGGTGGACACCCTACAGTTGAAAACCGACGCCCCCTACCTGCCCGCCTTGCAGCGGTTCTTCAAGTCGCGCGGACGCAGACACCGATGAGCCGCCATTCCCGACTATGCACCGGCCGACCGATTGCTGCGGCCCTCGTGCTGCTGATGCTCGGCGCACACTCAAGTTTTGCACAGGCGCCGTCCGTAAATCAAACCTCTTCTCCGCCCAACGGCGCAATCGCATCCTCAGAAGACATCCGTGACATCCGAGGTCCAAAGCCGATTGCGTCGCCCTGGCTGATTCCGCTTCTGGTGATCGCCGGGCTTCTGGTAGCCGGGAGCGGGTACGCCGCGCGGCGGTGGGATCGTCGGCGTCAACATGCCGTCGTGAAGCTACCTTCGCAGATCGCGCTTGAGCGCCTGGAGCAGGCACGGGCGTTCATGCATCCTTCCGGAGGACGGGATTTCTCGATCGCAGTATCCAGCATCGTGCGCGACTACATCGAAAGCCGCTTCCGCGTGATGGCGGCACACCGGACCACGGACGAATTCCTGCACGACTTATTGGGGTCGGCGGATTCTTTGTTGGCGGTCCATCGAGAGCTTCTCGCCGACTTCTTGCAGTCGTGCGATCTTGCCAAGTTCGGTGGCTGGACGCTGCCGGAACTGAACATGGAAGCGATGCTGCAGGGCGCACGGCGATTTGTCATCGAATCCGTCCAGTCGGAAGTCACCAAAAAACCTATCACAAAATCTGTGTCTGTCGTCGAGAGAGAATCCTATGATTCAGTTCCTACAACCTGAGTGGCTCTGGCTGCTGGCATTGCTGCCGCTCGCGCTGCTATGGCGCGGTCGCAAGGGAAGTGTAGCCGCCGTCGAATACTCCAATATCGAGGTCGCTCGCGCGGTTGCGCGCACCACCCGAAGCCGCGCTGGAACCTGGCGATGGCTGCTTCCGATCATTGCGGCGGCGCTGATGGTCGTCGGAATGGCTCGACCACGACTCGCACACGGACGCACGGATGTGACCGCGAGCGGTATCGATATCATGCTGGGACTCGATGTCTCCGGTTCCATGCAGGCGCTGGACTTCAAAATCGGCGGGCAACGGGTCAATCGCATCGATGTCGTCAAGTCGGTCGTATCCAAGTTCGTCGATGAACGTCCGGATGATCGCATCGGCATCGTGGCCTTCGCGGGTGCGCCCTACTTGATCAGCCCACTCACCCTCGATCATGATTGGTTGCAGCAGAACTTGGAGCGTGTCAGCGTGGCGAGCGTCGATGATGGCACGGCCATCGGCTCAGCGATTGCCACCAGCGTGAATCGTCTGCGCGAATCTCCCGCGAAATCCAAAATCATCATCTTGTTGACCGACGGCATGAACAACGCCGGCAAGATCTCGCCGATGGCGGCGGCGGAGGCCGCCAAAGCCATGGGCGTGAAGATCTACACCATCGCTGTTGGCGTGCGCGGCGAAGCCCCCATTCCAGTGAAAGATGCCTCAGGCAACACCCAGCTGGTGATGGCCAAGGTGGATGTAGACGAGAAGACGCTGCAGGCCATATCCGCCTTGACCGGCGGAGAGTTTTATCGAGCCACCGACACGGATTCGCTCAAGAACATCTACGAACAGATCAATCAGCTCGAGAAGACCACCCAGGTGGCGCAACGATACGAGCATTACCAGGAACTCTTTCGTTGGGCCTTGTTTCCCGCCATCGCCCTGCTGGGGCTCGGTTTTGGTCTAGAAAATACTCGATTTCGGAGGCTCCCATGATTTTCGCGCATCCCGTATGGTTACTGGCGGCGCTTGTCGCACTGGGCGGCCTCTACTGGATCTCGCGCCGATACGACACCCGCCAGCGAGCGGCCCTGGAACAATTCGTATCGGTTCATCTGCGAGGGGACCTCACACGGTCCGTTTCCCGTGCACGCATCGTTGCCAAGCGTGTGCTGTTTGCGGCATCCCTGGTGCTTTTGTGCATCGCACTTGCGGAGCCTCAGGCGGGATTTCGCTGGGAGCAGGTGAAACGGCGCGGCCATGACATCATCTTCGCCGTAGATACCTCTCGCAGCATGCTGACGCCGGACGTCAAGCCGAACCGGCTGGCACGCGCCAAACTGGCTATCGATGACTTCGTCAGCCACTTGAACGGTGATGCCGTCGGGCTCGTGGCATTCGCCGGGAGCGCCTTTCTACAGACCCCCATCACCCTTGATTACGGCGCCTTTCATGAATCCTTGAGCGCGCTCGATACCAACATCATTCCCCGCGGCGGCACCGACATTACGAGCGCGATTCAGGAGGCGGACGCCGCGTTGCAGCGTCGTGCGGGCAGCGACAAGGTCATGATCTTGGTGACCGATGGAGAAGATTTGGAAGGCAACGCGTTGGCGGCGGCGAAAGTGGCGGCCAAGGACGGACTCAAGATCTTCACCGTTGGCGTGGGGTCCGCGAACGGCGAGCTCATTCCGCTGCCGGCAGATCAGGGCGGGGGTTTCTTGAAAGACAACGAAGGTCATTTGGTCAAATCGCGCCTCGATGAATCCGGCTTGAAAACTCTGGCGGAGGCGACCGGAGGATCCTATGCCCCGCTCGGCGCCGAGAACCAAGGACTCGACACCATTTATCGGGAGGCGTTGGCGCCGCTCGCCAAGCACGATCTTGAGTCGCGTTCACAGAAGATATACACCGAGCGATACCAGTGGCCGCTGGGTGCTTCGCTCGCGTTGCTGATATGCAGCCTGCTGCTCGGCACTCGCCGCCGCTTTCCGGCGGTGCAGTCACTGACGGAAGAGAAGCGACTTTTTGCACGTTTCGCACTGCCCACCTCGGCCGCAGTTCTTGGGCTCATTGCCCTCCTGCCGTTCGATTCCGCACACGCCTCACCGGCAAGCGCCGCCAAAGCATATGCCCACGGCAATTTTTCGGCCGCTGAGCGTGACTATATGGCGGCTGCGCAAAGCAAGCCCAAGCAGCCGATCCTGCAATATAACGAAGGCGCCGCGGCCTACAGGGCGGGAGAGTTTCCGCAGGCGGCCCAGGCATTTCAGACTTCCATCAATGTGTCGCAGTCGGGAAATGCCAAACGTCTCGCGGAACAAGAGGATGCCTATTACAACCTCGGCAATGCCTTGTATCGGGACGGACAAAAAAACCAACAGGGCCATCCCGAACAAACCATTCAGACCTGGACGCAAGCGGTCAAGGCCTACAACGCGGCTCTGCAACTGCGGGCGGAGGATGCCGACAGCAAATTCAATCGTGACCTCGTGAACCGCAAGCTTGCAGCGCTCAAGAAAGAACAGTCGGAGAAAAAGCCGCCTCAGCAACCTTCGCAATCACAGAAGCAATCGTCAAAGCCGCAGCAGGGCCAACAAAACCAAGGCAAGGACAAACAGGGTAAGGACAACCAGGGCAAGGACAATTCAGCCCAGTCAAAGGGACAATCGCAAGGCGGCCAGACTAACCCTCAACCGAACGGGCAACCGCAGCCCTCTCAACAGGCGTCGGGCGCTAATTCGGGCGATGGCCAGAAGAATCTTGCGCAACAAAGTCCGCAAACCAAGCAGCCGGATGCCGCTCCGCAGGCGGGGCAAAAGAATGAGCCGTCGCCGGCCGCTGGGGCACCACCAGCGGCCGGGTCGACGCCGCAATCCGATCGCGGTCAAGGCGGAGCGAATTCCCCGGGTGAGCAGCCTGGCGAACAAACTGCGCAGCGGGCGGACGAGCAGCGCGTGCCCGGTGAAATGAGCCGAGAGGAAGCCCGCGAACTTCTCGATTCCATGAAGGACGAGGAACACCGTGCGCCGGCGGCCCCGGTCGCACGCAACGGCGGCACTGTCACCGCACCCGACGAACCCCTCAAGAATTGGTGAGTACCATGAACACTTTCAGAATGACGACGTTTGCGGCCGTGGTCGCGGCAGGCACTTTCATTGCAAGCGCCATGCAGGTCGCCGACGCCGCGGCCGCACAGCGCATCGAACCGACCCAGATCGAGATGGGTGACTCCGCCCGTCTAACCATTACCGCATCCGGCAACGATGCATCGACCATCTCGCCGCCGATGATCGCCGGCCTGGAATTCGTCGCCGTCGCCCAATCGCAACGGATCGAAACCATCAACGGTGTCTCGAGCGCTTCGACGACCGTCACCTACCAGGTCACCCCGCAAGAGGCTGGGGTGTTCACGATCCCCGGCGCCGGACCGGGCTCGGCGCCCGTGGTGCTCACGGTGAATCCGAGCAGCGGCCGGGGCGCGGTGTCGCCAGGTGGGGCTGCACCAAACGCGCGCCTGAGCAACCTTCCCGCCGGTTCTACACGCGTGACCGCCAACGGTACGGCTTTCGTTCGCCTGCGACTTTCGAAGCATGAACTTTACGTCGGCGAGACCATTCCGGTCGACATACAGGTGGGCATGCGTGACGGATTCGTGGCCTCCCTCAACGGCCTTCCCACCCTCAATGGCGATGCTTTCACCTTGAATAAATTATCGTCGCAACCGCAGCGCGCCGAAGAAATCATCGACGGCCAGCCGTACACCGTGCTCACGTGGCACAGTGCGCTTGCCGCGGTCAAGCCGGGTGAATTGGCCCTCACGATCGAAACCCCACTCACGGTGCGCATCCGCACCGCCGCACGTCCTGACGCAGGTTTGCTCGGCGAGGGGGACATTGACGATCTATTCAATGATCCGATGATTCAGAACTTCTTTGGCGCTTCAAGGGAAAAGGAGATCACCGTGGCGAGTGCCCCGACGGCGTTTACCGTCCTCGCCTTACCCACCCGTGATCGACCGGCGGATTTCAGCGGTGCCGTGGGAAACTTTTCCATCAGCAGCGATGTGTCGGATGAGAAGGTCGCGGCCGGCGATCCTGTGACCCTGCGCCTGCGAATTTCAGGAACGGGCAATTTCGACCGCGTCACCACCCCCATGCTGCACGACGTAGAACACTGGAAGACCTACTCGCCAACCGCGAAATTTACCGTGGAGGACGATATTGGCCATCGCGGAGAGAAAACCTTCGAGCAGCCGCTCATTGCCACGCAGCCTGGCACGCAATCGCTGCCTGCGCTGACCTTCAGTTGGTTCGATCCAACTACCCGCCGTTATGTGGTCGCTCGAACCTCACCGCTAAACGTTGCAATTACGGCCGGCACGCCCGCCTCCCAAGGCAGCAGCAGGGTCAGCCTGGCACCCGCGCCTTCGAGAAACACCAGCGCCTCACTGGCCGGCGATCGCGATAACCAGGGTCTGCGCCCCGATCATGTGGACCTCGGCAGCACCACTGCCTCCTTGATGCCGCACTATTATCAGCCCGTCTATATCGCGGCGCCGTCCCTATTATTGGCCGCATTTTCCGGTGGGTGGTTTTGGATGCGCCGGCGCGAGCAGATTACCTTGGCGGAGGCTGAACAAGCGAATGAATTCCCGCAGACTGACTCCCTGCTTGAATCCATGGAGGAGGCGCGTGCCGCCGGCGATACGACACGGTTCTTCCAAGCCGCGCGACTGGCGCTGCGAGGTGCGCTGGCATCCCAGTGGCAGGTCGATCCCGCACTCATCACGCTGGCAGAAATCGAAGCGCGCCTGGGCGCCGGCAGCGTTACCGCCCGCGTGTTCAAGCTTGCCGATGAGGCTGCCTATGCCGGGGCGACACTCACACCGGCTGATTTCCAATGGTGGAAGAAGTTGGTTCTTCGCGAGATCAGCAATGAGGCAATGTCATGAATAAACGTACGTTGGTCATTTCGTTGGTTGCGGCCCTAATCGGCATGGCCTCACTGGCCGGAGCCGGCTGGGCCGGAATCGTCAATGCGCCGGCTGACAGGAGCGCCTATTCCGCGCCCGCTCTGTACAATCTGGGCAATTTCTATGCCCGCCTCGGGCGGCCGGCCATGGCGGTACTCAACTACGAACGTGCACGCATTTTGGCGCCAACCGATTTGGACATTCAAGAGAACCTGAGCTACGTTCGCGCGTCGGTCCGATTACCTGCGCTGCATAGTCAGCACGATAGATTGGCCGATCCCAACACCTTGTACTGGATTGGTGTACTCGGACTGGCCATCACCGGCGTAACGCTGTTGCTCCGACGTGCGCGTTCGGAACATCGCTTAGTCTTGACCGCTGGCGCGATCATTGGCGGACTTTTGATGGCTCTAAGCCTGGGCGACGCCATCGCCACCTCGGATACGCGTCACGAATACGTCGTCATGGCGGCGACACCGGCGCGCGCCTCCCCAACTTCGGTCGTCGAGCCCCTCTTTACAGTACCCCTCGCGGACGTGGTCAGCGTGCAGGATGAACATCTCCTCTTCGCGCTCATTCGCGACACACAGGGTCGCGAAGGTTGGGTCGCGCGCAGGGATTTAGCGCCCGTGATTCCGAGCGCGGACAGCTCTACGAGCGCGACGACGTGACAGGTAGCGACACACTGAAAACGGACCCCACACCGAGCTCACTGTGCACGGACACCGTCCCGTGATGCGCTTCGACGATCGCCTTGACCAGACTCAATCCGAGCCCGAGTCCGCGCTGGGACCGGCTCTTGTCCCCGCGGTACAGCCGGGCCCAGATTCGCGGTTGCTCCTCGGCGGAAATGCCGATGCCAGTGTCCCTGAATTCTACGAGTACGCGTGATTCCGTTCCTTGGCACGTCATCGTGACCGTGCCGCCGTCCGGCGAGTACTTCAGTGCATTATCCAAGAGATTGGCGAATACCTGGCGCATCCGGACCGGATCCACCGCAGCCGTACAGGAAGAATCGAGGTTGGCGGCGATGACCATGTGCTTCTCCTCGGCGACCATCTGATACACGTCAATCACGTTGGCGAGCAACGCCGCGATCGATGTCGGTTCGCGGTTCAAATGCATCACGCCGGATTCGGCTTCGGTAATGTCCATGAGAGCGGTCAGCATCGTCAATACGCGGTCGGCTTCCTCGACACAATCCGCCAGTGCCTCTCCCGCGGCCTCATCCGAAGTCGCTTGCACCCCCACTTCCGCAATGCTACGTAGCCGTGCCAATGGAGTACGCAAATCATGAGCGACATTGTCCAAGGCTTCACGCATACCTTGGATGAGTCCCTGATTCTTATCGAGTACTCGATTGAACTGCCGCGCGAGTTCCTCCAAATCCGTTTGTTGCGTGCTGACGCGAACTCGCGCAGACATGTTCCCGGTATCGATGATGGACCGAGCCGTGGCGACGACCTCCCTCACGGGCTTGGTCGCTCTGTGCGCAAAGAAGGCCCCTCCGAGAACACCCAACAATAGTGCGGGCGTCATGACACCCAAGAAGTTCACGCGAAACGGTTCAAGGATGGTCTCCCGATTATTAGTGCTGCGCCCAACCTCCAGGGTCGACGCATCCGGCAATCGGATCGATGCAACCGTGAGATCACTCTCCTGGTCCTTTGGAATCTTCAGCCACACGAGATGCGAGGGGTTGCCGCCCGGTTGCAGCGCCCCCGCATCGAACTGCACCCAGTCGTCGGGCACGTTGAGCAACAAGGCACTGCCGGAAGGGGCTGCGACTCTGACGAAGAATGCCCGGGCCTTTTCCGCCTCGCGGCTTCGCTGCACGAAGTCCTGCAACGCCGCAAGGCCGCCGTCTTCGTAGATGGCCGCACATGCCTTGAGTCTCGTTTCGATGACCTCATGATCCTTTCGTTGCAGTGCGGAGGCCAGCAGGACATACAGCAGTGCAAAAAGAATCCCAGCGCTTAAAGTGAATATCAGCGCATACCAAAGACTCAAGCGGACCGTAAAGCTGCGCCATATTCGGCTACGAAGCTTTGAGTACATAACCCACGCCGCGAATGGTGCGCATGATTTTATTGGAGAAATTCTTTTCCAGTTTAGATCGCAGTCGATGCGCAAGGACATCGACGACATTGGTCTGCGGATCAAAACTATAGTCCCAGATATGCTCCAAAATCATGGTTTTTGTGATCGGGCGCCCGGAATGCCGCATCAGCAATTCGAGCAGCGCAAACTCGCGACTTTGTAGCTCAATGGTCTGCCCTGCTCGGATGACCTCACGGGTCAGCAGATTCATCGACAAATCGCCGACGACAAGAGTCGTCGGCTCGGCTACGTGCGTCGCACGTCGTATCAACGCTTGGATGCGCGCCAAGAGTTCGGAAAATGCGAATGGTTTGGTCAAATAATCGTCGGCGCCCGCTTGTAGACCGGCAACACGATTATCGACACTCGCCATGGCACTGAGCAGCAACACAGGCACCAAACTCTTGTCGCGACGCATGCGGCGCAGCACGGCAAGCCCGTCAAGCTTGGGCAGCATGATATCCAGTATGAGCGCATCGTAAGTGACCGATTCGCACAAGGATAGCGCCTCCTCACCATCGGATGCTTTATCGACCGCAAAACCGCTCTGCTTCAGACCGCTTAAAATAAACGAAGCGATTTTCTCGTCATCTTCGACCACTAGAATTCGCATGCGTCAAGCCCTTGTGGCCCATTCCACCGTGCTGCTTCCAAAGTCTACTGGATCCCCCAGGGCGCACACAGCTCCGTATCTACTATGACGATGCCGTAACTTGCAATCCTTTCGAGACATGGCGTAGCGTATGTGTTTTTCGTAAGGAGTTCCATGCTATGAAGTCAAATCAAAGAATTACGGGATTTCTGACGTTGTGTTCCGTTGCGCTGCTCTTCGTGGCCTGCGCAAACCAGATGGAGCCCGCCAAGAATGCGCTCGATAACATCAATGCCACCTTAAATTCGGAATCGGCGGATGCGCAGAAGTACGTGCCCGACCAATTTGCCCAAGCCCAGAGCAAGGTGGCAGAGTTAACCGCATCTTTTGAAAAGAAGGACTACGATGCGGTCGTTGCGACCGCGCCCGCTGTATTATCCCAGGTCAGGGGATTGGCCGATGCCGCAGCGGCCAAAAAGGATGAAATGGAAAAGGCGTTGGGAAACGAGTGGCGATCGTTAGCAGCCTCCGTTCCCCAATCGCTCAGCGCGGTGCAGATCCGGATCGATGCCTTATCAAAAACCAAGCATGTCCCGAAGGACGTTGATCTCGGTGCAGCCAAGTCCGGACTTGCAGATGCCACGTCAGCGTGGGACAAGGCCCAAGAGGCTTTCAAATCGGGTAATCCAACCGATGCGGTGACCGCAGCTAAAGACGCGCAAGGCAAGCTTGCATCCTCCGCAGCCGCGCTGAAACTGAATTTGCCCTAAAATGCCGGCGCTGACGATCGCAGCCGGGCGCTTCCGATTAGCGCCTGGGTGAGATTGGGCGGGCCAATCAATCGCATGATGTAGTCGACAATCTGCGACGTATCTTTAAGACTCATCGAGGCGTGACCGAAGAGCGTCCGAAAGTAAAAAGGACCGGTTAGCATGTCGAGGAGCAGTTCCACATTCATGTCATCGCGCGCCTCGCCCCGAGCACGGGCGCGTTCGAGCGCTTCCCGCATGGATCTGCGTCGCGGAACCATAACCTCTCGTCGAATACTCGACGCAAGAGCCGCGTCTTGCGCCATGTCGGCCACCAGGCCCGCCAACGCGTGTCCCAACGGTCCGCGAAATGCCCGCCATAAAGTCGTTACCGCGGACAGAAGGTCGCCGCGCAGACTTCCTGTATCCGCAGCAGGGTGCGCTCCTAGTTCGCCAACGACTGCGTAGGCAACTAGATGACGCTTGCTGGGCCACCGCCGGTAGAGGCTGCTGCGTGCCCGTCCCACCTTTTTTGCAATGCCATCAATTGTAACCGCGTCGTAACCACCCTTCCGGAGTACAGCGATAACCGCGCTGATAACTTCCGTATCTATCCGCGCGTCGCGCGGTCGGCCGGCGATCCTTGGCAAACCAGTGGAAGAACGCATGGGCGCCTTTCGTTTGTGGAACGTGCCGCCTGAATTCATTGATCTTACCTCCAAGAAGTTGAAACTAAACGGCCACCCCGGCGAAATTCATGGTCAATATATAAAAAGATGCAAGACGGGATTCTGGTAGCGTGACGCTGTGCTTACAAGAAAATCATTGGGCGTATTTCTCATCGCGATTTTTTTTGCCGTCGCGACCTGCATTTTGCTTGGCGTTGGGATGGCTCTCTTGAAGCCCGGGTCAATGCTCGAAGTCATTTGGAAGTTCTACCCGGCACGACGCTCGTTGCTCATGCCCAACCGCATGTGGCTCGGTCCCGGGTTTCTGATACTCGCGATTGTCATGGTATTCGCAAGCATCGGCTGCTTTCGCCGCCGGGTGTGGGGTTGGTGGCTGGCTGTCGCCATTTTCTTTATCAACGGATTGAGCGACGCCGGACAGATTCTAGTCGGCCATTTCCTAGAGGGCGGAATCGGCCTCGCCGCCGCAGGCGCTATCCTTTTCTATCTGTCCCGACCCAAAGTGCGCGGAACATTACGAGAGACCGGATCTGCGCCGCCACAAGTCCCCCTGGCCGAACGTAAGACCGAAGAGTACGCTTGGGGTGTCACTCGACCGCGAGGATGCGATGAGTTCACCCTACCGATCACCCGCGCGCGTCGCGCTCGGCCCAATGGTGTTGATCGCGCTCGTGGTCGGTGCCGCCGCAGCCGCATTCGCTTACACGGCGGGATGGTTCTCCCCGCAGCGGCTCACGCCGGACAAAGTGGTGGATGCATTCGCCCCACCCGGAGGTCCGGCGCTCGGACATCGCCGCAACCACGTCAAGGGGATCTGTTTCACCGGCATCTTCGAGGCGAATGGCGCGGGATCAAGCCTGTCCGAGGCTCCGATGTTCCGCCCCGGGCAATATCCGGCTATCGGGCGCTTCAACCTCGCCACCGCTGATATCAAGGCGGCCGATGCGACGGTGCGCGTTCGCGGTATGGGGCTGCAGATCGCCGCGCCGGCCGCACAAGTGTGGCGGATGGCCATGATCGATTCGCCCTTCTTTCCCGTCTCGACGCCGCAGGCTCTTTACGGGTTCGTGGTCGCATCCGGGAGCAAGGATCCTGATGCGATGAAGGCCTTCGCCGGGGCGCACCCAGAGCTCGCCCACTTCGGAGCCTGGGCGCAGAGCGCACCCTGGACGGGAAGCTACGCGGAGGAGCCGTACAACAGCCTGAACAGCTTCGTCTTCACGAGCGCCAGCGGTGCGACCCACGTCGTGCGCTGGTCGCTCCTCCCATCAGCGCAGCCCGTACCCGTTCCGCCGGACGAACTCGCGAAGCGTGCGCCCGATTTCCTCGAGCGGGAGATCGCCGAGCGCATCAAAGGCGGCCCGCTGCGGTGGACGCTGGTCATCAGGGTAGCCGAGGCCGGCGATCCCACGGCCGACCCCAGTCAGGAGTGGCCTCAGAATCATCGCCGCGCGGTCGATGTCGGCACGCTCATCGTTCAGGCCATCGAGCCCGAGGCGAACGGCCCGTGCCGCGACATCAATTATGATCCGACCGTCCTGCCGACGGGGATTGGAACGTCGGACGACCCGTTCCCGGCGGCGCGCTCATCCGCTTACCGCAGATCCTACGATCTGCGCACGGCCGAAGCCGCTCACTATCCGGCCACCACTGCGGAGGCAACGCCATGACGCCGATGCCTCAACGGTTCACGCCTCTGCAGCGCGCACTGCACTGGCTCATGGCGGTTTGTATCCTCGCCATGCTGTTCATTGGCGTAGGGATGGTCTCGACCATCGCCCCGAAATATCTGCCGCTCATTGCGATTCACAAATCGCTGGGCACGGTCATTCTGCTCCTTGCCTTAATTCGCCTCGCGGTGCGCTGGCGCTACGGCGCGCCGGCCTTGCCGGCAGACCTGCCCGCACCCATGAAGCTCGCGGCGGAGCTTTCACATTACATCCTGTATGCGTTGATGATCGCGATGCCGCTCCTCGGCTGGGGCATGCTGTCGGCTGCGAGCTACCCCGTGGTGCTCTTCGGCGGCTTGCATCTTCCCTTGATCTTGCCGCCAAGCGACAGCTTGCACACGCTGCTGTGGAATGCCCATTTCTATCTGGCGTTCGTATTCTTTGCGCTCGTGCTGATGCATCTCGCCGCAGCGCTCTTTCATGCCCTGGTGCGCCATGACGGTGTGTTCGACGCGATGGCGCCCGGGCCGCGGCGCGAATCAAAGCGGGACCGCGCACCGCAGTAGACCGGCTCGCTACGATTCGCGACGCGGGCTGATTGTGATTGCACTCGAGGGCGGCTGTGAATTCGCCTTTCCGGCAGCCCTGGCTGAAGGACTGGCGGGGGGTTTGAGCCGCAGCTCAAACAAGGCAAAGGCCTCGCGCGAAAACGGCAAGCGCGGCGGTCGACCCAGAGACCTGCCTAGCGACGGGTCGTCGAATCAGGCTGCTCAATCCCCGACGATCATCTGGGGGTCCGGGTTCGATTTAGCTTCGCGGGTGCAGATGGGTGGCGTCCGCCGGCAGGTTGATCATCCGCTAATGACGCATTCACCCAAATAATGAGCGTGAGCCGTCCGCTAGTCGGCTGTCAGCTTATCGGCCTTCGTGTCAGTCATCGGCCCCCCGCTGCGCCAACCAAATCGCTGCACCAGCCCGCGGAATTTCGCGTCGGAATGCGGGCCCGCGAAGGAGGAGCTCGCGAGTCAGGTCGATAAGATCCGAGTTGTGCTCGCGATAGGCTCTCTCCAGCCATTCGAGCGCTCGCTGCTACTCCGGCAGATTCACCTTGCGCAGCAACGCCGCGTACCGGGGATCCTGCCAGAGATTCCTGAGCCTGGTATCGACTTTCACGTTCACCAATCCGCCGTCATGCTGGCGATAGGCACGCTCGAGCCATGAGAACGCCTGGTCCGCGTCCTTGCGACCCGCGTAGAAATACGAGATCTGGTAGGCCATCGCATTGCCCCACTTCTGTTCCCCAAGTGCAATGGCTTGCTCCGCCTGTTGATGACGCCCCAGGGCATCGAGTGCCTGCGCGGTGCCGACTATTCGGCCCGGCACCAGCGTTTCCCGCTCGAACTCCGCGAGGGCAGCCTGGGGTTCGCCCATCTCAAGTAGCACCTGCGCGTAGCGAAAGTGCGCCATAACCGCGGTTGGATATAATGCGATTCCCTTGCGGAAGGCATCCGCCGCCTCTTTCAGCGCGCTGCTAAATTCCTCGGCAAAGCCAACAGCCCTCCAGGCATGGCCGAGCGGGTCGAGCGTTGCGGCGCGCTGGGCGAGCCGCAAGCTCTCGGATACGTCGCCGAGGGCCAGCGGGATAGCGGATAGGAATTTCAAACGCCCGTCCGGTCCAAGGCTGCCCACAACCTTGTTGCGCGTAACCAGCCTTATGTTGCGTCCAAGCTGAGGGGCCGCGTGCCTTGCTTGGGCTATTCGGGCCGCCGGTGCGCCTCCGCGCAGGGCCCCCGGCCATTGACTGACCGCCGACC
>Ga0302326_10004667_pt1 | contig 31585 bp, 40 predicted proteins | sample Palsa_T0_3_FD_202264 | JGI IMG/M metagenome (GOLD analysis project Ga0302326, IMG submission 202264) | Peat permafrost microbial communities from Stordalen Mire near Abisko, Sweden - Palsa_T0_3 | ecosystem: Environmental > Terrestrial > Soil > Palsa > Peat permafrost | place: Sweden: Abisko...
ACCGACTTCCAAACTCGACCGGTTCCAGTTGCACTTCATTTGCAACGTTCACGGGTGTCCTGATGGGTCGGCTGCCGGTCGCGAACCCGAAGCCGTCGACGCTCAGGTCCAGGAAGCACCGTTCCTCCGCCGGAAGCGGGCCTAGGACGAAGTTTCAGACGCCGGACTCACCCTTGACTGTTTCGGGCCAACCGGCGCGTCCTGAGGCGAATGTTACGGTAGAGCTCCCGGGCGTCGCCCTCCTGGGCTCAACCGAGCACGAGTGCGAGCTCTACGCGGCTCGTGCGAAGAGCGAGCTCGACGCCGCCATTGCGAAGGGTGAGTCGATGTCCACCCGCGCCAGCCTTTCGTCCACGTACCGGCAGGCGCTGGCTCAACTCAGGGAGCATCGTGGCGAGGGGGAACTCAGTGACGCGACCGTTGCGAGGAGCGCTCCGTTTCGTCGAGCCCTCGATCGGCTGATGCGCTGCCTCACGTGCGACGCATGCATCGAGGCCGTGGACAGGGAGTTCAACGGGTCATGACCGCAAACACGTCTCGCGCCGTCACTGTTGCCGGTGAGATCGGGAAGGCGGTACGCGCGCTGAACCTGGTTCGTAACCGCATCGACTATCCCTTGAAGCGATGGGATCGGGACCCGGTCGGATACGCGAAGCAGCGGCTTGGTGTCCAAGTTCTAATGCCCCACCAAGAGACGATCTTGCGCGCGGTATGCGCTGGGGTCTGGGGGGACAAGCCGCCGCGCATCGCGGTCCGGTCGTGTCAGAAGGCCGGCAAGTCGCTGACGACCATTCTGTCGGCGATGTGGTTCTACGAGTGCTTCCCAGATGCACGCGTGTTTGTGACGGCTGCCATCGAAGACCAGACGAAGGCGGTGCTGTGGCGAGAGCTGGCGGCGGTGCTCCGTCGGGCGAAGGAGTTTGGGACGGACGTCGATGGTGTGCTGGCGAAGGCCCCGTCGGGTGGATTTGTGTCGACGGACGGCGGGAGGGAGATCCGTGGCATCACCGGTCGCGAGATCGAGTCGGTCGCAGGGTTGTCCGGTCGAATGCTCTTCATCATCGACGAAGCATCGGCGCTCCCCTCGAACAAGGCCGAGGTATTGTCGGGAAACGCGATGGGTGGCGGGACGATCGTACTCACCGGAAACCCTACTCGATGCTCCGGACCGTTCTACGAGGCGTTCAACCGTCTGAGGGATCAGTGGCAGACGTTCCACGTCTCGGCGCTCGACATCATACGGTGGCAACGCGAGACGGGTATCGTCGTCCCGTTCACCGTCAACGCCGCTCGCGTTGAGGATGCGAGACAATACTACGGCGGCGAGGATAACCCGTTCTTCATTGTCCGCGTGCTCGGGGAGTTCCTGCGAAACGAGACGGGCCGATGCATCCCAATGGCGCTTATCGACGAGGCGAAACTCCGGTTCGCGCCGCAGGAAGCGGCCGGTCGTCTCGTGATCGGGCTTGACCCTGCCGGTCCCGGAGACAAGGGAGACGAAACAGCATGGGCAGCCGTGAGGGGAAACCAGTGCATCCAGGTATTTCGGCTTCGTGGTCAATCCGTCGACGCGATTGTCCAGACGACGACAACGTTCATCGCTCAGCACCGGCAGAGCGGCGAGACGCCATCGGTTCACGTGGACGCGGAAGGGCTCATCGGGTCCGAGCTCCTTGGCCGGCTTCGTTCCGAGGCCGAGGAGCGTCGTCTACGTGACCCTGGCAACGCGTTCGAGGTCGTCCAGATCCGGTCATCGTCGAAGTATGTACGGGACCCGTCGAAGTTCGAACGCGTGCGCGATGAACTGATCTGGACGCTTGGTGGGTGGATGCAAGATGGCGCCATCCCCAAGGACGACAAGCTAGAGATCGAGCTCTACGAACCCACGTGGATCTCAATGCCTGACGGTCGAATTCGCGCGACGGCCAAGAGCGAGATCCGTGACCGCATCGGTCGTTCGCCGGACACCTTCGACGCACTCGCTCTCGCCGTTTACGAGAAACGCGGGTGGACGGCCGACGATCCTCATGCCCAGCGGCAGCAACCGTCAAATGACATTTACGAAAACGAAGTAGGCCGCGGCCGGGGACTGGACCCCTACGCGAGCGGAGGAGGGTTTCGACGATGACATGGCAGGACATACCCGGGTGGACGTGCAAGGACACGCTCGCCCTGTATAGCGAATGGGCGAACGACATCGATCGAGGGACGATCGTGGAGGTGGGTTGCGCGTACGGGCGATCGTTCGCGTTCCTGGGTTCGGTCGTCCGGAGGCGCGTCGACATCGTGGCGGTCGACTTGTGGTCTGAGCACATGGGAGGCGACAACCTGCATCCGTCCGTCTTCGAACGCATGCAGAGCTACGGCAGCCCGATCGAGAGCTTCCGCACGAACCTCGAGCTTCACGGGCCAGATCGCCACATGCGCATTGTGCAGGGGGAGTCGACCACGGTGGCGCAAACGTTCGATGATGGGAGCGTCGATGCCGTATTCATCGACGCCGACCACCGTTACGAGCACGTCCGAGCCGACATCGCGGCGTGGCTTCCGAAGGTGAGGCGGGGCGGAATGATCGCGGGCCACGACTACGAGTCGCGCGAGTTCCCCGGTGTTGTCCAGGCGGTCAAGGAAACGTTCGGCGACGCTGTCGAAGTACGCGGCGTCGTATGGCGTCACTGGGTGCCGACGTGAACTCCGCCCCGGAGAGACGATGAAGTCAATTGCACTGGGACTTCCTCACTGCCCGTGGATACCTGCGCGCGCAGAGAGCTATCGAAGACTATGGGAGCAGATCGCGCCCGGTGGCGAGAAGCTGCGCAGCGATGCCATCGACTGGCGTCAATTCTCAGATCGTGAGTCGAATAAGGTTTGGCCCCGAAAAATGTGGAAGTGGGGACTCGAGAGCGGGGCCGATTACTTCCTCACGCTCCAAGACGACACCGTCGTAGCTCCCAACATCTGGCCGGCCCTTCGCGCGATGCTGTCTTCGCTCCCGAAGCGCATCGTACTTGGCCTCTCCGCCGTGCACCCGAGCGGCCCAGAGATTCGACGACAGGGTCACCGGTTTTACGCGACGCGGAGCCATCTCGTAGGGTGGGCGTACCTTCTCGACCGCGAGACGCTCGGAGAGTTCATCGCGTGGCAGGACGTCTACCCCGAACGCGTCAAGGCTGAGAACGAGGACCAGCTACTGAACTCGTTTGTGGTCGACACGGGTCGCGTGACGATTCATCCGGTGCCGACGCTGGTCGACCACGACGTGAGCGTCGAGAGCACCTACGGAAATGACGACCACACGCACCGTCGCGCGACGGTGACGTGGCACGGGTTCGATAGTCTACAGCTGGAAAGCACGCTGTTCTGGGCGAATAACGGGAACCCGCCGCTTCTCGAACTGCCGCCCCCTGGCATCTGCTCGTGGTGTTCGACGCGTGCAGCGCAGATCTCAAACGGCAGAGGGTCAAGGATGTGCAGGCTTTGCGTCGCCGAGCTGGCTCTCGGCGCGATGGGCGTGGGGATTGGAGGAGACCGATGAGAGAGATTACGAAGGATCGGTTGCGTAGTGTTGGCGCGACGACGGCGCCGGAGCTTGAAGAGGTCACGCCCGAAGGGAGGAACCGGATCCCGGACGCGGTCGTCGAGGCGCTCGTGGCGTACGCAAAGTCGATCGACGTCTTCTACCGAGGCGAGGAGAAGCGAGATGCCTCGCCACCGTACATTCTGCTTCCAGACCGACCGCACCCATCCGAGGTCGAGCGCGACGAGCAAAAGGCAAGCTACGCCGCAGCGAACCGACGTCTCCGCGATGCGATTCGTAGGTCGCTCGGTCACTCTATCGACAGCGATCAAAGAAAGGTGGACGCTTGAAACTCTTCATCGCCACCCCAAGTCAGGACAGCACCGTCCACGCGGCTTATGCGTTCTCGATGATGCATCTACTGCTCTCGTCGAAGCACGAGTTTCACATGCCGACGGATATGTACGACGGCGACCTCGTCAGGATCCGTAGCCGGTACGTCGCAGACTTCTTGGAGACAGACTGCAGTCACCTGCTGTTCATCGACGCCGACGTCGACTTCCGACGCGAAGTCGTGGACGGCATGATCGCGGCCGACCGCGACTTCGTGGCCGCCCCGTACCGGCGGAAGCTGCCCGAGGTAAACGATGCGCGCGCGATGCTCGTCGAGGGTCCAAGGCAGTCGGCTGCGTCGCTCCTTCCCGTGGCGTACCCGATTCACATGATCGATGACCCCGAGCCACGGGCCGAAGAAGACGAACGCCATATGCTGCATCAGATCGGGGCCATAGGTCTCGGGATGGCGCTCCTCACGCGGTCGATGCTCGTCAAGATGTGCAACGTCTACGAGAGTGAGCTGCTCTTTTACGATCGGCCGGGTCGAGGGCGCCCGCCTCGGCCCACGGTCGCCCTCTTTCAGCTGATGATTGCCGCGGGACGAGACCTCCTGTCCGAGGACCTCTCGTTCTGCCGACGATGGCGCGATCTCGACGGCACGATCTGGATGTACCTCGGCGCCGGCTCTCCGGTCGGTCACCACGGCAGTCACCGGTATGGGGGACGCGTCGCCGACTTCGGCTCGGTGAAGGTTTCGTGAAGCGAGACGCCTCTGGCAGGATGATCACCGAAGGTCGCAAACGATTTGCAGCCGCCGTTCTTCAGATATCGACCGCCGAAATGATTCAGGCGATCAAGGTGACGAGACAGCACGTTTCTCAGCTCGCGAGTGGGGAACGGCGTCCCTCCCTCGACCTCGCCATCATCATCGAGCGCGAGATCGGGATACCATGTAGGGAATGGGCTAAGCGCTGAATGTAACTCCGAGTTGACGGCCGTGGCGATACGCCACAAGCGTGGATCTCCGAGCTATCGCGCGCACCCTTCTGGGTGTGTCTGCCTACCAGCCGGCTGACCCTAAGAACGGGCCGACGATCGACTCGAAGTCCGTTGAACGAATCCGCAAAAACCTTGGCGGACAGATTCAGCTTTGGCCGACGACTCGTCTTCGCTGGTACCTCGACGACCTCGAACGTGCCCAGCGTCAGGCCGATGCCGGCATGCTGGCGAGCGCATCTCAACTCTATCGCGCCATGCAGCGAGACGGGGTGCTCGCGGGGCTCCTCGGCACCCGAACGTCCGGCCTTGTTCGGCTGCCGAAGCGGTTTTATGGCGATGCCGAGCTTTGTCAGGAGCTCCGCGCAAAAAACGGGACGCGGTCCGTCTTCGATGACATGTGCCCTCCCGGTGAGCTCGCAAGGCTTGCGGCCGACGGCATCGTGCTCGGTGTTGGGGTCGGCGAACTCGTGCCGGTGGAGGGTCGCGACTACCCGATCCTGATCCGCCTCGACCCCGAGTATCTGCAATACCGCTGGACGGAGAACCGCTGGTATTACGAGTCCTCGGCGGGCCTTCTGCCGATCACCCCGGGCGATGGCCGATGGGTGCTCCACATAAGCGGCGGGCGCATCGCTCCGTGGCAGTCCGCGGCCTGGCCCGCGCTAGGTCGAAGTTTCATCAACAAGGAGCACGCGCTCCTCAATCGATCGAATTACGCGGCCAAGCTCGCGAACCCCGCCCGCGTCGCGATCGCTCCCATCGGCGCGAACGACGAGCAGCGTCAGGGCTTCTTCCGACGCGTCATGGCGTGGGCCACTGACACCGTCTTTTCGCTGCCCGTCGGTTGGGACGTGAAGCTGATCGAGTCAAAGGGGACGGGCATCGAGGTCTTCCAGCACGTCATCGATACGAGCGACAAGGAGTACACGATCTGTCTTTCGGGGCAGTCGGTCACGACGGACGGCGGTGCGGGTTTTCAGAATGCCGACGCATTCAAGTCAATCCGATCCGACCTCGTACAGGACACCGGCGACGGACTTGCCTACACGGTCAACACTCAGATCCTCCCAGCCTACGCGACGCAGCGCAAAGGCATCGGCATCATCGCGACGTGCCCGTGCGTCGAGTGGAACACGGCCACGCCGAAGGATCTCGTCATCGCCGCTTCGTCCCTCACGGGAGCCGCCGGAGCGATCAAGAGCCTGAAAGACGCTCTCGCCCCGGTCGTGGACCAGGTGACCGGGACGATTACGCGTCCGGCTGCCACCGACAAGGACGGCAACGCCATCGAGATCGACGTCACCGAGATCCTGGTCCGCTTCGATGTCCCCGTCCGAGGTGGGCTCGTTGACGGCTACGACGAGGACACTTCGCTGGACGAACTCGCGGCCGCGCGTGCCCGCGCTGTCCAGCCGCCCGTCTCCACGGACAAGCTCTCGGAGGCGGCGTGAGGAAAGTGCTTCCCTACCGCCCTACGGGCTCGGACCCACTGGCGCTCATGGCCTCAGCCTACGGGGCGAGCTTCGCTCCCGGCATGATCGTCATCTCTTCGGACGGTGCTCCCGCGCTCTTCGAACAATGCGGATCCGCCGCCGTCGTGGATATCGTGGGGCCCGTTGTTCAACACAACGGTCGAGGCTGGGACAACTACGACGACATCGCGAGGCGAGTAGAGGCCGCCACGGCATCGTCGTCGAAGGCGGTCGTTCTTCGGATCGACTCCCCAGGCGGTGACGTTCTTGGCATGATCGAGTGCGCGCGCGAGATCCGCGCGACGTGCGCCGCCGCGGGGAAGCCTCTCTTTGCCTTTGTGGACGGCATGGCGTGCAGCGCGGCCTACGCGCTCTCGACAGCCGCGTCCGTCATCGTCACGCCGCCCGCGAGTCTCGTTGGCAGCGTTGGAATATTTCAGCCCATCGTCGATGCGACCGCAGCCGATCGCGCGATGGGTCTCACGATCACGATGGTCTCGAGCGGTGCGCGAAAGCTGGACGGGAACCCTCACACGACGACAACCGAGGACGCTGTCGTCGAAGTGCAGAAGCGAGTCGACGGCCACGCGAGCCTATTTTTCGACCTCGTTGCCGAGATGCGTCCAGGCATCACCGCCGATGACCTGCGTGCGCTCGAGGGCGCGAGCTTCCTCGGCAAAGAGGCTGTCAGCGTCGGCCTCGCCGATGCGGTTGGAAGCTGGAGTGACGTGCTCGCCATGGCGGCGAGTGCAGACAAGGCCACGGCACCAGCCGCACCGGCCAAGGAGAAGACCATGGCTGAGGAAGAAAAAGTCGATAAGAAGGCGGCGGCTCGCAAGGCCTTTTTCGGAGCGATGGAAAAAGCCTTTGAGGCGGCCTTTGGCGACGAAGAGACCGACAAGGAGAAGGCGCCGGCCAAGGAGGAACCGAAGAAGGAAGAGGGCAAAGCCGCCGCCGAGGAACCGAAGAAGGAAGAGGGGGCGTCCGCGAAGGCATTCGTCGCGACCGTCAGCGCGTCGGAGTTCGCGAAGCTCGCAGCGTCACACCATGCTCTGGAGACGAAGCTGCTCGCCAAGGAAGAGGGCGAGGCCCGCGCCGCGCTCTACTCGACGCGTCCTGACTTCACGGCGGCGCAGCGAAGGACGCTAGACCTGCTTCCGATCGCAGAGGTCAAGGCAGCCTGCGAGACGTGGGAGCGAATCGGTCGACCCGCAATGGCGCTCGCGTCCGCACCCACGCGCGGCAAAGGACAGAACAACGACGATTCTGCTGACTTCGTCGACGAGCAAACTGCCAAAGCCATCTCCGCGAGGATGGGTGGCGAGTCGCCGCTCGCCGGTATCTCGCACGAGGGGGGTGCCCTGACGTTGGGCCCGATGACCCCTGAACAGGCACGTGACCACCTGAAGAAACTGCAGTCCGCCGGAGGTGCATCGTGAGCGCTCTCACCCAACCGCGTCAGCCGATCCTCGAGACCCTGAAGAACGAGGCGCTCCCCATTGCCGCCGTCCAGGTGTGGCAGGGCGCCCGCATCTACCTCGACACCACGAACAACGTGGCGACCATCGGTAATGCGACGTCCACGACGCTGATCCCCGTCGGTATCGCCGCCGAGTCAGTCAACAACTCGGGGGGCACGTCGGGCGGCATCTACTGCCTCGTCGAGCTCGACCGAGAAGTTGCGTGCCAGTGGCTGGACAACGCCACCGGCGGCGCGGCGGTCACGGCTCTCTACGCAAATGCCTACGTCCTCGACGACCACTCCGTGCAGGCGACCGGCAACTCCTCGGCCGGTCGCGTGTGGAAACTCGACCCACAAAAGGGCGTCCTCGTTCAATCCCCGGCTGTCTGACGACTGCGGAATAAAGAAAGGATACTTCGATGTCTGATGTAACACCGCAGTTCGTCATGCAGTACGAGCGCCGAATGAAGGCGATCACCGAACACTCCTACACCAAGCGGCTGTCAGGGGAGAATATGTGGGTCAATCGCTTGATGCGGCTCACGCCGATCGAGGGAAAGACTGAGCGTGTAACGTGGTTCCTTGACACCGCGACGATCGAGCCGATCGGTCCAAGCGGTTCGGGATCGATGAAATTCGAGAACATGGTGACTCAGTCGGCCGAGTATCCGACCTTCAAGCACGGCAAGGGCATCAAGGTCCAAGTCGACCAGCTCGAGGACCTCGACGGTACAGGGCTAAACGAGCTCTCGAAGTGGAGCGAGAACATCGGCTCCGACATCGCATACTACCCGCAGAGGCTCGCCGCGCAGCTGGTCCTGAACGGTGCGAATACGGATGGATCCGCTACGGCGTACGACGGTCTCCCGTTCTTCATGGACACGACCGTCGCGACGGGGAACCCGAATCCCGCAGGCACGTACTCAATGGGTCACTACTACAACCCATTTAGGACGACGCTCGGTGGCTACTACAATTGGTTGCACGGGTCCGCGGTCACTGTTTCGACGCCCTCCGGTAATCAATACTACCCCGGTGCGCTTCCGATTGACGACTCCGTCACGGTCGACGTTGCGCTTACGAATCTCGGCAAGGCGATCGCCTATATCGCGTCGTGGAAGATGCCGAACGGCATTGACCCGCGATTCCTGAGGCCGCTGTACATCATCATCCCGCCGCGGATGGCTCCCAGACTGCGCCAGCTCCTCAACGCCAAGACGATCGCGCAAGCGGCATCAGGCGGCGCAGGGTCGGGCGACGTCGAGAAGCTCATCACGGGATGGGGGCTTGGCACGCCCATCATTGCGCAGGAGTTCGGGGCGGCTGTCACGTACAACGCGCAGATTCCCTTCGTGGTGGCGTCGGGCACGCTGCAGGGGCAGGTCAACTTCAAGAAGGAGACGGTGACGGGGTCCGACACGACCTATTACATCGTCTGCGACTCGAACGAGGACACGGCCCTTGGCGGCCTCCTCAACGTGCAGCGAAAGCCTTTCAAGATTCGATACTTCGGTGAGGGAGGTGTCGACGGGCTGAATGCCGTCTTGTCTCGCGCCGACGAGCTCGAATACCAATGCAAGGGCCGCATGTCGGCGCAGTACGGGCACCCGTACGCCATCATCCGGATCGACAACTCCTGATGGGCAAGGACTCGATGCCCCCGAAGACGGACGCGAAACCGTCCGTCTCGAAACTCCGCTGCACCCGCCTTCTTCCGGGCGATCGTGTGGTCGTGCACCTGCCCGGTGAAGACATCGAGGGTACGGTCTCGCACGATCCGCAGTTCGTCGACCTGGACCGTCGCGCGAAGGACGCGTCGCTGCACCAGTATGGTGCGGACGACTCGTTCGGACGCTCGACCCGTGTCGACACCCACCCGTCCCACTGCTCGCCGCTCACCGAGTCGAACGCCGCGAAGTGTCCCCACTGCGGAGAGTCGCTCCCGTGAGCTTCCCGGCGCTGTCCCTCGCTCAGTTCATGTCCAGGACGGTCATGCCGTCCGCGGACGTGACGATCGTGGAGACAGCGCAGCCCGGGTTTACGGTGCAGCGCATCGCAACGCAAACGAGCTGGCTCTATTCGAGGCTTCGGAAACGGTACGCCTCGACGATCCCGTTCGGCCAGGTTCCCCCGACGCTCATCGCTTCGGGGCTGAACCCGCCCGTCGTCGTGCTCACCGGTCGTCCCACGCTCGGGGCGTACCTGCTCGCCCTCGAGATCACCCTGGACGGGATCGCGGGAGTCGCGACGTTTCAGTGGTCGAGCGACGGCGGCGTGACGTGGACGACGGGCCTCGTGACGGGACCCGCGGTTGCTCTTGGCGCGACGGGTCTCGTCGCGGACTTCTCGCCCGTCGGCACCTACGACGTCAGCAATACCTACGCGGCGGCGACGCCCGTGCCCGAAGCCTTTCTCGATTGGCTCACCGTCCTCGTGACGATAGATCTTTACTGGAAGCGCGGGAGCAATCCCCAGGACCCCGGCGTCGCGGCGCTCACCGCGCGCAAGGAAGAGGTGCTCGCGGAGGTCAAGGAGGCTGCCGATTCCCAGAACGGTCTCTTCGACCTGCCCACCTCGGAGGACCAGACCACGGCAATCTCATCGGGCGGCCCTTTTGGTTGCTCGAGCGCGTCCCCTTACCGGTGGACCGATAGCCAGGGTCGTCGCGGTCGTCGCGAGGACTACGGATCGTATGGCAACGACGACTTCGGGAGCTTCGACCCATGACCGTCGCGAATCGCTACTCTTTCGCTGCAGGCACCGCGGGCACGGTCACGGTAGCGTCGCCCTTTATCGCGACGGGGATCCGCGCGATCGGCGCCGGAACGCTCGTCATCACTCCGCAGGGCGGATCCGCCCTTCCGACCATCACGCTCTCGGCGGCGAGTTGGTTTCAGATCGACTTCGACCCCGCGCGTGAGGATTTTCTCCCCGGGACCACGTTCGTTTTCGCGGGGACCTCATCCTACGTCGTCATGCTTGAGCAAACGGGGGGCGTATGAGCGGCGAAGCGGCGCTGGACGACATGATCCTGAAGCTGACGAAGCTCGGCAACGTGGAGGACGTCGCCAAGACGGCGGCCCCCCTCGTCGAGGCCGCAAACCGCCAAACGGCCGCCGCCGGTACGAGCCCGGACGGTGTCGCGTGGGCGCCGCGCAAGAAGGACGGAACCGCCGCGCTCCAGAACGCCGCCGCGGCCGTCGAGGCGGTCTCCGTAGGACCCAAGGTGCGCCTTCGCCTCGTCGGTACGTCCACAGGCAACCAGCGCGTGCAGGCCATCCAGAACCATGCCCGGCCGATCCTTCCGTCTACGGGCAGGCTCGGCAAGCCGATCACGTCCGCGATCACCGAGGCCGCGACGCAATATTTCAACCGGAGCATGGGCCGATGACGTGTGTCGTCACGACCCCGTTCGACGATCCGCTCGTCGACCTTTCGCAGAGCCTCCGCGCATGGTTCGCGAGCTCGGCCAACGTCGCGCGGCTATCGGCCGTGGGAATCACCCCGCCCGCCGTCGGAATCACGGGCTTCAACCAGCGGGAGCAGATCCTAAACCAAGGTTCAGGGCAGGCGAATCGCGTCCTCCTCATTCCAGGCTCATGGCCCGACGGATCGAACCAGGGAAAGCTCGTCGAGCCCCGACGCAGGAAGGGGCTCGGTCATCGAGTCAATGCGACGTGGGAGCGTGTTGTCACGGCATCTGTGTGGGCGGCCGACGTCACCGCGCTTCAGAATCCCGAGAACCAGCTTCAGGCCGTCTCGTCGCTCATGAACACGACCCATGCGGCGCTGAGGGAGATCCTCGCGGGCGACTTCCCTGGCACGGGCGATGTGTTCAGCGATCCGAAGAGATCCGCAAACATCAGCTTCGGAATGGAGCTGCTCATGCAGTTCACCTTCTACTGCGAGATGCGCGCAATGCCGATCAGCATCTCCGGCACCCCCGTCACCGCCGTCATCGAGAAACCCGCGTGAGAGGCCTTCGCCGATAGCATACACGTCACCCCACCACTGAACCCGCCCTGCCATGGGGCGCCGATCTGTACGGATCGACGCCCCACGAGAGTGCGGGTGCCCCGAGGCACCCATGGGACTTCCCGGAGTAAGCATTACCAAGGTCAACGCGAACGCGGGCACCGTGCCCCCGAGCGCTACGGGTGTCGCCGCGATCGTCGCGCCGTGCTCGGGTGGATCCGCGTACACGAACGTTGCCACGGCGTGGAACTCGCCGCTCCTCGTTCAACAGACGTACCTCGTTGGCCCGCTCGTCGAGTTCCCGACCTACGAGATGACGGAGGCTGAGCTCCCCGTCGTGGTCGTGAAGCCGACCACTACAACGGCGGCGTCATGCAGCTCGGTCACCGCATCGAAGACAGGCACGTTCGTCCCCTCCGTCACGACCACGACCGCGGCGGACGATTACAATGCCGTCGTCACCGAATCGATCGCGTCGCCGATGCCTTCCGCGCTCGCGGGCAACGTGGCCGGCGTCGTCGTCTATTTCGTGGTTGGCGGCGCGCTTGGGACGGCGGGCATCCAGTATGTCATCTCGCTCGACGGCGGGAACTCGGTGTCGCCGATTCAATCGCTCGGTACGGCGCTGACGATCTCTCCGACAGAGCCCGTTACGGGCGGTTCGACCGGGCTCGTCATCACGCTTGGCACCGCGACGCAGACGGTCATCGCCGGAGACTACTTCTGGTTCACGACGGTGGGACCGCGCATGGGCACGGCCGACATCACGGCGGCGCTCCAGGCTCTCTACGTGTCGAAGCAGCCGTTCGATCTCGTCCTCATTCATGGTGAAACGTCGGCGGCCATCATCGCCATCATCGAAGCATGGGTCCTCACGATGAACGCCACGGGAAGGTACCCGACGGTCCTCGTAAATACCCGTTTCAAGGGCCAGATACCTGGGTCGGTGGAGACGGAGACGGCCTACGCAACGGCGATGACCACGATCATCTCGAACGTGGTCGCCAATGACGTGTGCTGTGGCGCCGATGGTGCCGCGTATGTGTCGCCGCTCACCGGTGTGACAAAAGCAATGCCAACGTCGCTCTACGTCCTTGCGACGTGCGAGGCGAATCCTGTCGGCGTCGATCCGGCGCTGAAGGCGCTCGGCGCGCTGGGAAACGCTGACATCGACAACCCGCACCTGACACCTGCCTTCCACGACGAGAACGTGACGAACACGCTCGACGCGACGGGCGGCACGCTGAGGCTTTCGACACTCCGAAGCTGGTTCGGGGACTCCGGCGCGTTCATCACGAATGCCTACCTGCTCTCGAGCCAGGGCAGCGACTACGTCTATATCCAAGACAACCGAACGATGAACGCGGCGGCGTCGGTCGCCTTCCAGCAGCTCACGCAGCTTTGCTCATCGGGCGTCCCTCGGAACCTCTCCACGGGTTTCATCCTCGAGCCCACCGCGGCCGCATGGGAGCAGCTCATTCTCACGCGCATCGCGAAAGCGGTGTCCGGTCAGGTCAGCGGGATCGCGTTCGCGATCTCGCGCACCGACCCGCTCACTGGCAACGGGCCGCAAACGATCCACGCGACGCTATCGAACGACGCGCTCGCTTACGTCAAGAGCTTCGCGGTGACCGCGGAGTTCGTGAACACGCTCACCTGAGGAGACGACCATGGCCGGCGCAGACAGATCACGCCTTCAGGGCACGCAGTACACGGGCGTCTCGTGCCTCTTCACGATCACGACGGACGCAGGCAATACGCTCGCGAACCTCGAGGGCGTCATGGGCTCCGGATACGAGGAGAAGCGCACGCGTCCGCTCGTATGGGGATCGCGCCGGGACGGTCGCCCGATCGGGAAGGGGGCCGGCAAGTACGAGCCGGGCATGCTGACGATCGATACCGAAGAAGCGACTTGGGATTACGTGACCGATCAGCTCGCACTCGAGGCTTCGGACAACGAATCCTTCGGCGACGTCGGCTTCACTGTCCAAGTCCAGCTCTTCGAAGAGGACAAGCCAACCACTACGATCACGATGACCTTCGACGGTTGCAACGTGGACGGCGAGAAGGGTGACTATCCGACGAGCGGAGGGGATCCGCTCAAGAAAGCGCTCTCCTTCTCGTACCTCGGCAAGGATACGGGCGGGAAGACGCTCTACAGCCAGACGAGGACGTCATGAGCGGCCACGTCGAACATCCGAAGAGCCTCGACGAAGAGCTTGCGGAAGCCGAGAAAGCGCTGGCGAAACTCGAAGAAGCGCACGAGGCCGAAACCAAGACGAACCTGCTTGAGATCGCCAAGCACCGACTCCGGTTTGCGACCGAGATCGGGAAAGAGGGCCGCGACTTCGCCGTTGTTGCGACCGGGGAAGGACTCGTCGTCGTCAAACGCGTGTCGGCCATCGTCTCGAAGCGTTGGCGTGACGCGGTCATGGCCGACAAGCCTCTGACCCCGCTCAACGCCTACGAGTACGTCGCATCGGGCGTCGTCGTGCCCGAGGCAGACGTATTCAAGCGATGGCACGACGCCAATGACTTCGTGTCGACCGAGGTCGCGAATGCCCTGACCGGTCTCTACCGTGCCTCGGAGGACCTAAGAAAAAAAGGACGTTAGAGCTCCAGAAACTCGCCGCGAACGACGACGGAGTCGCAGCGGCGTGCCTCGAGGCACTCTTCGACGGCGAGAAGCCTGAGGACTGCGAGGCGGATAGGGCCCACGTCGGAGCTCTGATGATCGTCGGTGGACTACGGAGGCTCGGATTCGGTGGCTGACTCGCAAGCAACTTTCGATATTTCGCTGACTGGCAACCTCAAGGCCCAGTCACGCGAGGCCGCGCAGGCCCTTGCCGAGCTCAAGATCCGTCTCAAGGACAACAACGATGCCGTCGAGGACTACCGCGCCGAGCTGAAGGCGCTCCGGTCACAGGGTGGCGACACGTCGAAGCAGCAGGCGGAGTTGAAGGACAAGATCGACTCGCTCAAGAAGGCCATGACTGAGCAACGCACCGCTGCGAACGGGCTCCGTGACAGGCTCGGGACGCTCCGAGATGCGACGCGCGAGCAGGCGGCCGCATCAAAGGAGGCTGCGAACAAGTCGAAGGAGCTCCTCGGCACCGTGGGGGCTCTCGCGAGCGGCTTCAAGGCGGCCGGCGGACCCGCCGACGGTCTTCGCGAGAAGTTGAAGGCATTCCGTGAGATTGTCGGAGAGAACCATCTCGGCCTGATCACACTCGGTGCAGGTATCGCGTTGACGGTTATCGCTGTCGCAGCGGTCACGACGGCGGTCGTCGAGTCTATCGTCTCGTTCGGTAAGTGGGCTATCGGCACGGCGGACGCCGCCAGGTCGCTCGGTCTCTTGCAAGAGGCGGCCGCGGGCTCGGCGGAGAACTCGGCGGCGATGACGTCGCAGATCGACGCCATGGCCAGGCGCGTCCCCACGGCGCGGGCCGAGCTCCAGTCGCTCTACCAGGAGACCTACCGGCTCGCGAATAACACGACGATGAGCGGGCAGGCCATCCAGGACACGTATTCGGCGATCGCGCAGTCGTCGGCAGCGATGGGGGACGCTGTCGGCAAGCAGATCGGTGAACTCATCACGCGGTCGAAGCAGTTTGGCGTCGTTCGCATAGGCCGCCTCGACGTACTGGGCACCGGGATCGACTACGAGAAGGACCTCGTCGCGCCGCTTGCACGCTCGCTCCACAAGGTCGGTCCGATCACGACGAAGGAGATGAACGAGGCTCGTTCGCAGCTTGCGATCGGAGGCATGAAGATCGACGCGGGGGCGAAGTTCGTGGCCGACGCGGTCAACGCTCGTTTCGGCTCGATCAACATGAAGCAGATGCTCTCGCTCGACGTGCAGTGGCGTCGACTCAAGGAGACCTTCGTCAGCTTCACACGCGGCATCAATCTCGAGCCACTTCTGCAGGCCGTCCAACACTTCTTCGCGATGTTCAACACGGAGAACGATGTCGGAGCTGCGCTCAAGCAGATCGTCGAAGTTCTCGGCAACGGCATGGTAGGCGCCATCGCGAAGGGTGGACCCGCGGCCGAGGACTTCTTCAAGTCACTCGTCATCGACGCGCAGGAACTTGTCATTGCGGCCTACGAAGGCAAGAAGTCGCTCGCCGACATGTTCACGGTCGACGCCGGCGACATCCTCGAGGACCTGAAGCAACTAGTCGCCCTACTCAAGGACGCTGCGCAGGTCGTCTCCGCTTTGAACCGGGCACGGAATGCGGCTGCCGACTTCGTGGTGAGTGCGGTGCAGGGCGCGACGGGTGACTCAGGTGCGGATCTGTCGAGACAGGCGGCTGCCTACGCCGCCGGTCATGACGCCCGTATGGCCGTCGCATCCGGCAACGTCACGACATCCCCCGCACACGCAGACGGAGGCGTCGTCGGTAAGCCGGCGCCGGGTGAGTTCTGGGCCAGCGTGGCGCCCGGCGAGACCATTGTCCCCGAGGGCATCGCCGCCGGAGGCTCGGGCGCCGCCCCTATCACACTCAACGTGACGGTGAACGCGTCCGGTACAGGGGGCAAAGAAGTCGCCGCCTCGCTCTCCGAGTCTTCCTTCCTTGAGAAGCTCACCGACAGTATCGAGCGCGCACTCATCGGCGCAGGCATCCCGACCAAGGCGGTGCCCGCGTGACGCAGCCATTCACCATCGCCGCGAACTCGATCGGGCTGCCTAACCAGGATTGGTTTGTGCTCGGCGGAGGGCAGGCAGGTACCTCCGGCGTATCCCCCGGTAAGTGCACCGTCAAAGGCCTAAACCGACCGCAGGGATGGGACGTTCGGAAGGGCAATGCCCTAAGCGGGGCCACGGTAGTTCCGACGGGCGCGGAGCTCGCCAAATTCACGATCCTCGTCGAGCTTTGGGCCGGAGCCCAGTACGCGGCTTGGAAGTCGTTTGCGAACACATACCTGACTCGTGCCGCGGTCGTCGTCGGCGGAACCACCTCGGCTAAAGCGTTATCGATCGTGCACCCGATGGTGAACGACCCGCCGTACAGCATCACGGAGTGCGTCGTCGAAGACGTCGTCGCTCTCGCCGAAGACGATAACGGGTTTTACGCGTACGAGATTCACTTTCTCGAGTATCGGAAGCCCATCCCGGCAATCGGCAAGCCATCGCAGGCCATCCCCGTCGCGGCGAAGCCGGTACCCACCGCGCAGGACAAGGTCATCGCGGCAAACACGGCCAAGATTGCGGCATACCAGGGCCTCGCACCGCCGGTGCCCAATGAGTGACACGGCGATCGACCTCAACGGCATTCGATGCCTGTCCGTGCGCCTTGTGACGGCGTGGAAAGGCTCGTGGTTTGCGGATGTCGACCTCGACCCGGACAGCAGTCCCGTGTCGGTCGCGGATGTGCCATCCGGCAAGGTCACGATCACTATTGCTCCGGCCGGAGCGACACCGATCACCCTGATCGGAATGATTGATTCGACGTCCGCGGGCCGGTTCATATCCTCAGTGACGGCGCGCGTCGTCGGCGGTCTCGGATGGGCCAGTTACCTTCCTTCGGCGCAGGCCTGGCATTCGGATGGCGGCGTGTCATCGATCACGGTCGAGAGCTCGATGGCGGCGTCGGTCGGTGAGACGGTGAACGACCCCGCTCCGGTACTTCTCGGCATCGATTACTCCGTCACCGACGACCAGCCTGCCTCATCGGTATTCGGCGATCGGCAATGGTACGTCGATACGAACGGGACCACCCAGGTCGGCGTCCGTCCCGTCGCTACGCCTGACTCGTCCGTCGAGCTGCTCGAGTGGGAGCCGATCCATCAGCACGGGATCCTTTCCGGAGATGCACTCATACTCCCGGGCACCGTCCTTACTGACCCTCGATTCGATGGCCCCTTCACGGTCCGTGACGTATCGCAGACGTGGACGCACGCGGGCACGCGCATCGAGGTGTGGTGCGGAGCATCACCCTTCGGCCGCCTCCTCTCATCCCTTACGAACATGGTTCGGGTGCTCGGCGGACTCGCGCATATCAAGCGTTACCGATACCGGATCGTCACCCAGGGAAGCGACGGACGGCTCACCCTGCAGGCGGTGGCGAACCCGGACGGGTCCGCGAGCGACGCCCCCGACGTGTCGCCGCTCTCGGTCGCCCCCGGCATGTCGGGTCTATCGGCCCTCTACAAGCTCTCGAGCCAGTGCACGGTCGCGTTCCTCGACGGGGACCCTGCGCAAGCATTCGTCGAGTCGTTCGACAGTTCGTCGATTCCCCTCACGTTGACGGCAGATGCGTCGGAGACGGTGAACGTCGGACCGTCCTCGGCGTCCGTGAAACTCGCCGGTGGCGGCGCTCCCGTTGCACGGCAGGGCGACACCGTCGTGGTCCTCTTCCCAGGGATAATCCCGGTCACTGGCACCGTGGCGGGACAACCCTTTACGGGGACGATGACGCTCACATCCGCAGGCATCGGCCAGATCATGACCGGCTCGGGGAAGGTGGCGTCGGGATGAGCCTCCAATATGTGGGATCCCTCTCGATCGGCGCCATCTTCCCGACCGTATTCGCGGCGTTCGCATCGCTCGACGCGAATATCCAGGCGCAGCTTACGGGCGCGCTCAATATGCAAATCAGCGTCGGGGGGATTCCGGCAAACGTCGCCGCCACGATCGAGGTTGCAGCGAGCATCCTTGCGAACCTCGAGGCATCCGCATCCCTGGCCCCCCCGAGTATCTCGCTCTCGGCATCGCTTTCCGCGAACATCGCGGCGCTCGAATCGCTCATTGCGTCTCTCTCCATCCTTCTCGCCTTCGAGTCGGCTGGGGAGGGCGGCGGCGCCGTGGGAATCGACGTCTTTGCATGGTCGGGGCCTGTCGGTTCCTTCGGTGCGGCGATCGCCTCCGCGCTCGCATCCGGTGCACCCTCGGGCGGGGCACCGGCCGACCCGTCGAACGCCTTCGTCCTCCTGACGCGCTCGAGCGCGACATGGGCGGCCATGTCTTCATTCTTCGCGGGGGCAGCATGACGCAAGCGCTCCCCCAAACGATGACGACACTGTACCTGCAGCCGAGCGGCCTCTACACGGCGACGTCAACCGGTGCGACCGGTGAGGTTCCGGCGCTCATCGCCGTGACCGATGCCGTCTGTTACGACGACCTCGACGCGAACGGCAACGAGACGACGACGGATGCCCAGGCGCTGGCGCAGGACGTCTATCACATCCTGCTCGAGATCCTCGGATCCAACCCCGACGACCTGAATCGAGGGGTTGGCGTCGAGGGCTTCTCGTCGGGCAGCGCTCAGGACCTCGCGGCGCTACCGAGCATCATCGATTCGCAGCTTCGAAAGGACACTCGGATCGACTCGAGTCAGTCGTCTCTGACGGTCACGTCAACGACATCGCCGCCGAGCTATTCGCTGCTCGTCAACATCGTGGCGGACGGAAGCATCATCCCCCTCGGCTTCTCCTACGCACCGTCGACAGGGCTGGTGTCTGCATGATCGCGATCTCGACGCTCCTTTCTCCGGTCACGGCTGCGCAGGCCAGGGCGAGCGCGGTCAATCAGCTCGTCTCGTACGGCATCCCCGCGAACAACTGGCGCGCGGGCGGAGTGTTCTCGACGCTCCTGACGATCTTTTGCCTCGTCTTCGCAGGCTTCTCGGCGGCGGTGACATCGGCCGTCAATGCGATGTTTCTCGGTACGGCAACCGGGGGATGGCTGACCGCGCTCGCCTATTACGTGTACGGCGTCACGCGTCAGGTCGCGACGTTCGGAACGACCAGCTACACGCTCACGAACACCGGCGGAGGCGTCTACTCCTATGCCTCCGGGCAGGCGGTCTTTCAGTGTGGGCTGAACGGAAACACGTTCACGAACGTTACAGCATTCACACTCGGATCCGGCTCACCGGGCAGCCCGTCGACGGTGACCTTCCAGATTCAGGCGCAGGCCTCGGGGTCGCTCGGGGGCGCCTCCGCGAACACCATCACCACGATCGTCACGACGATGGTGGGTGTCACCGGAACGAACGCCACGGCGTGCATCGGTGTCGACCAGTGGTCTGATGCCCAAGTCGTCGCAGCCTGCTACGCGGCGCTAGCGGCTCGGTCGCAAAAGGGGCCGACCGGCGCATACCTGGCCTCGATCTACGGATACTCGAACGTCCCCGGCGCGGTGAATGCGGTGACGGGCGCTCCGGTGAACGTCAACCGGGTACAGGTCTACACGAACCCCGACACCGGAAACATAACTGTCTATCTCGCCAGCCCCGCGGGGATTGCGGATCCGAACGACGTGGCCGGTGTCCAGACAGCAATTACGGCGGTGGCGCAGCCGATGGGCGTCATCGCGACCGCGCAGTCATGCACGGTTGTCACGTTCTCGGCGGCGATCACCGCGTGGAGTTCATCAAGTGGATCGACCGCGGCATCGATCATTCAATCCGAGGCGCTTACGTCAGTGGACAATGCTCTCGCAGCCTACCCCATTGGCGGATATACGAAGCCGCCGAGCCTGCAGGGTTATCTTTACGCAAGCTTCATTACGGGCGCCGTTTCGTCGGTCGACCCGAGCATCTACGCCGTCGACCTGTCCTCCTGGTCTGCCCTACCGCTCAGCGCTGGTCAGGTCGCAGGCGTGACGAGCTCGGTCACGGTCCGCCAGGTGCCCGCATGAGTGCAGTGGGATTTCGCGACTCGCTTCGATCCGTTGTCCCGAAATGGTTGACGGACCGTGGAACCTTCAAGACCGGGTTTCAGTTCCTCTACGTTGTCACAGGCCAGTTCGACCGTGCCATGCAGGCCCTGCTCGAGGGGACGCGCGCGCAACTGGCAGGAAGCGACACGCGTGTGGACCATCTCGCGCTCGTCGGTCAGTCCCGTATGCGCCTCCAAGGCGAGACGCAGACGCCAGAGCAGTTTCTAGGAACGCTCCAGACGTGGCTCGCCGACCTGCGCGACCTTGGCGGCGACGTCGGTCTCGCGAAGGAGCTTCACCGGTGGCTCGCTGGCAATCCACAGGTGCGCGTCATCTCACGGCGCGGGCTCTACACGACGGTATCCGCCACGGGTGTCGTCACCCAAGTGCAATCGACGTGGAACTGGGACTCGGTGTCGAACCCCGAGCGCAATACCGGAGTGCCGAATAGCGCGGGCTGGTTCGACTACTGGATTGTCGTCTACCCGCTCACGGCATCGACATACCCAACGACGGGCTACGTCGCGACCACTGGGCACTGGGGCGATGGACAGAACCATCAGCCGGGCACGACGCAAGGGATCGGGCTCTCGATCACGCCACAAGAGGTAGACACGATCCGGGGACTCATCACGACCTGGAGAGGCGCACACGTCACGCCTCGCTGCCTGATCTGGTCGTACGACAATGCTGCGTTCGACCCTGCAAACGTAGGGCGCTCGGGCAATCCAAACGGTCGATGGGGAAAGTGGTTCGATCCGACGACCCACCTCGCATCGCGCAACCGTACGCATCGTTATTCCTCTCTCGGACCGGAGCGCCCATGAGTTCATCCGACGCAGGCAACCCGGCGAACTTCGCCGCGACCATTCAGATTCCCGATGACACGGATCCCTGGGACGCATCCAGTTACGCCCCGGGCCTCTCCGAGCTCGCGGATCGCACGGCCACGCTCGGCCAGTTCACATCCACGGGCGGCGCGTACCCCAGCGTCCAGACGTGGGGCGGCAATTTCACAGGCCCGGGCGGCACACCCACCACGGGTGGCGGGGTGGCGGGCACCGGCGTTGTCGGCACTGGCGGATCCGGCTCTCAGAACGGCGGCCAATTCTACGGCACCGGATCGGGCCCCGGCTGCGTCGGCGAAGGCGGCTCTTCCAATGGTCCGGGTGTCTTCGGTATCGGCCAGGGTGCCGCGGCCGGGGTTACCGGCAACGGCGGGTCCTCGAACGGCGTTGGCTGCAACGGTAACGGTGGCGGCAACGGAGCTGGCGTCAACGGTAGCGGGAGTGGGACCGGAGCGGGTGTCATCGGGACCGGCGGCGCGACCAATGGCCAGGGAGGCCTCTTCTACGGCAATGGATCGAACGGCTACGGCTGCGTCGGCTACGGCAGCGGCAGCGGCACGGGCGGTAGTTTCGGGGGGGGCTCCGGGGGTGGCGTCGGCGCTATCTGCGTGGGGAACGGCGCCGGTCAGGGCGTGTTAGCGACGGGGGGTACGATTGGAATCGGTGTCACCGGCAACGGTGGGTCGACGATCGGTGCAGGCGTTATCGGCAATGGCGGTGGCGGAAACTCGAACGGCGTCATCGGGAACGGGACGGGCAGTGCGCCAGGCATCGCGGGCCAAGGCGGCCCGTCGAACGCTGCGGGCTGCTACGGCGTCGGCGGTGGCAACGGGCCGGGAGGGAATTTCCAGGGCGGCGGCACGTACAGCGCTTCGGGCATCACGTGCACGGGCGCTGCTGCTGGCGGTGCCGGCATTGTCGCGACGGGAGGGTCTAGCTACGGCATTGGCGTCGTTGCGGTCGGAACGGGGGGACAACCGGGGCTGACGGCAACGCCGGGCAATCCGGGCGCCTCCTATCCGGCCGTAGCGATCTCCGCGGTCGATGGTCCGGTATCCGTAACGCAGAACGCGAATACGGGGGCTGATCCAGGACCCAACACGCTTTGGGGTAACAATATCCCGAAGGCCTGGGGCACGATCACATGCGACGGAGCCGGCAATGTGAACGTCGTCGAATCGTTCAACATCAGCGGGATCAACGCGAACTACAACTCAGGCACGGGTCTGACGACGCTGCAGCTTCAGTTCGGCCGGAACATGGCAGACGCGAACTACACGGTAGCGCCGACCAACTTGTTGAACGGCGTGAGCATCTGGACCTCGGCGCCCGGGTCACCGAGCCAGAACGCGGTCTCCTATTGTGAGATTCTCGTCCTCTATAACCTGAAGAATACGACGGGATCGGGCGGCGTCGCAAATATGGGATTCGTCGTTTACGGAAAGCAGTGACATGGGCAACCCGTCCGACTGGCTTGATACAGGATACGACCAGCTCGCGATCGCGGGCATACCCGTCGTAGCGCAACGGAGAGTCCTCAACCTAGTTGCGGGGGCTACCGTTGCCGACAATACGACGACCGAGCAGACGGACGTCACGATCGTCGGTGAGGGATCAGCGGCACCATCGGCGGCGACCGTCGTCACGTCGAACACGGTGCTTGCGAGCCCGTCGACAAATCAGGTGTTCGTCGTGAACTCGAGTTCGGCGATCTCGGTCTCGGTCACGGGGACGCCGGTCGATGGCGTCGTTTTGACATTCATCGACGGTACCCAGAATTGGCCAGCGTACAGGTTCAGTTTCGCGGCCCAGTCCGGCGCTCTCGTTCGCAACCCGGAGAACGTCGCGGCAGCGGACGCGTCTTCCGTAACCGTTGGCGCGGTCGCCGGCGAAACCGTGTCCTGGAAGTGGGTCCAGGCTTCGAGCAAGTGGCTATCCCTGTAAACAACCCCGCCCTGAAGGACGGGGTTTCCCCGCTAAGATCCTATGAGACTCTTCGTCATCAGCCTCCTCGCGCTCCTCGTCGGATGCGCGTCGCATCACGCCGTCCCGTCCGACGCAGCCCAGGACTCTGCCTTGGATACCGGCACAGCCGTGTACGCCGAGGACGACAACTCGACGCCGGAGCCCGTGCCGCATCGCGTCGGCTCTCTCGTCCCGAGCCCGCAAGGTCCCGCGGCGTCATGCGACGGAGGCACAAGCCCCGTGTGCGGTACCTATCCGGCGCAGCTTCGTATCAATCTACATTCGCTCGCGGATGGCGGGATACTCCCCGGCCTTCCCGTAACCGATCTCGCTCCTGGCGATGCGGGCGAAGTGCCGACGGTAGTCGACGGTTCCGTTCGTTGGCGTGCGCCTAGCGGCGGCGTTACCTCTCTGTCGGCCACAGCGCCCGTGACGGCCAGCTCGTCTACTGGCGCCGTTGCGTTATCACTGTCTACGAGCGGGTGCTCTAGCACGAACGTACTGACGTATAACGGGAGCGCCTTCGTATGCGCCTCCGCCTCGGGAGGTTTTACAGCCGGCGGCGACCTCTCGGGCACGAGCACGTCGCAGACCGTCAACCAAGCAAGGGGCGGTGCCCTTACGTTCGGCTCTTCGACCGACACGATCACGTGCAACGCGGCGGGTACGGCGTGTGGTTTGGCCCAGACGAGTACGAACGTGGCAACGGGCTCGAGTCTCACACTAACGCCGCAAGCGTCGACCAACACGAACGGTACGCCTGGGAGCGTCATTGCAGCGCTTTCTACGCCGACGGGTACAGGCTCCGAAGCAGGTTTCCAGGTTACTCGAGGCGGCTATATAATAGGTCAGATTGAGGCGTATCCGTCTATTTCGTCGCTAGGTTTGTTGTGGCTTGGGTACTACGCCGGCGGCAATACAACTAGCAATTACATTGTCTCGAATTATCCTGGAAGTAACACAAACTTCAATGGCTCTGCTGAGCTCGCGCTAAACGTAAACGGAGGAAATGAAGCAATATTAAGCACTTCTGGAGTTCAGTTTTTCGGTAGTAACGCATTGTATCTGGGAGGCGGCTCGGGAATCATCGGCGTGTCAAACTACAGCTCGCCTTCGACCTCCGGGTGCACAGGTGGATTCTGCCTTGAAGGCAGCGGCGGACGGCCGCTCGTTGTGTCCGCCAATTTCGCCAGGACCATCATAGCGCCGGATCTGACCGGGACCGTGAACACGCAACTGGTGTATGACGACTGGCAAGACGGCGTCGTGAGGATGACAGCTGCGTCTACGGCTTACACGCTCTACACTTATAATTTCGTAGCAAGCACCACGAACGTCGTTGACTTCAAGGCTAATTGCCGCGTCGCAACCGTGCTCGCCAGCGGCGCTGTCGGCGACTCGTACGATAGCGACACGCGGTACCTTGTCAAAAATGTTTCCGGGACGATCAGCATCGTCGGCACGGGTACGACGATCGACAGCCACGCGGATACGTCGATGAGCTCTACCGCGGTGCCTACTCCGACGATCTCGGGCACGACGCTCGCGTTCAAACTGACATCGCCGTCGACCGCGACCACCGGCGCCATCGACTGCCGCGCGTCGATCTTGGTGCAGACGAATTGACATGGTCCGCTCGGCAATACTCCTAATCGCGGTGTGCGCGTCGATGGCGTGGGCTCGCGTCGAACCGGAATGGCACCACGCAGTATGGGCAATCACGGGCGCGGTCGTGGCCCGCTGGATGGGAGCGACACGTGTCCGAGCATGACGAGAAAACTCCAGTGCGTACCGAGCGAATCGAACGCGTTGAACGAAACGGCGACCTACCTCGGTACGAGGAGGAGAGACCGTTCCACAAGCCGTCGTCTCCGATCGAGATTGCGGCGAACTGCGCATTCGAAGCCAAGGCCGCGGCCCTGGAGACGTCGGCGATGGCCGGCGAGATGCTGGGCAAGGCGTTCCTCCTCGAGTCGGCCCATCGGGATACCGAGAAGGCCCTTCGAGAGCTGGCCGATAAGGTCTCGGACTTGCGTACCGAGATGCGCGCACGATTTGACGGCCTATCGAGCGAGCTCGCGGCCATCGCTAAGGCGGTTGGCGTGAAGCGAACGTACTCGGGATCTGTCCACCTTTCACTTCCCCCCCCAGCGCCGCCGCTCGAGATCAAGGGACGCCCGACGTTGACCGGAGAGCACACGATCGTCGAGACCTCCGAGATCGAACGGATCATTCGGGAGACCCGCGAGCGAGAGGCTGAGGAACGTGGGGCCAAGGACGCCGTCGCCAAGCTCCAGGCCGACGAGGTCCTACGCGAGTCTCGGGCCAAGACTCACCGCGAGAAACTGACGCTCGTTTTTACAGCCGTGTCGATCGCGATCGCGGCCGCCGGATTCGCGTTCGGGCACCTGGTCCACTGAGGTCACCATGAATTGGATCGTCATGCATCACGGGCAGATCGTCGGGTACCTCGTCGAGGGAAGCGTCGTGCTGAATGGGGTCATTCAGTTCGCCCTTTACCTGCAGCCGCTATCGAGCTGGCTCGCGATGGCAGAGCGCAGACCGCGCGTCGCCGCTCTCGTTCGTCTGCTGCTGGCGGTCGGGGTCAACCCGCTGTCGGCGCTGCAGTCCGTCATCGACCTTGTTCGAAACGAAGCCTCCAAGGGGTCTCTCGCGAGCGCAAAGGCCCTCGAAGTGTCCGTGAGTCGCCCTCTGATTTCCCCACCCAAAGGTTCCCCCCAATGAAGAATCTTCGATTCCTCCCCGCTCTCATCCTCGTCGGAGGCGCCGGGTGCGCTGGCTTCACGGCTTCTCAGGCCGCAGCCGACGCCACAACCGCCGCCAGCATCCTCAGCGCCCTATCGCCCATCGCATGCACGATCGTCGACGTGGCAGATCCAGCGGCGAGCAAGGCCGTATGCTCGGTTCTGACCGACGTCCAGAGCGGTGCCACGGCGCTCGTGCCGGTCGTGGGCACCATTGGGGCCATCACCGCGATCGTCAACGCCAAGCCGGCCGGCGATGCTGGGGCCGCGATGAAGGCGCGGGCTCACCTGTGAGCGGCCGCGTTATCAACGGGTTCCACGTCGGCGGCCGGCTCGTCCCTTCCAAGCCACATCACCTACGTCTCGCCGACTTCAACCCGAACGTCGGCGCTTTCGGGCCTACGCCAGCATCAACATCGTTCGGGTCGGCTCCGTATGCCCAGGCCTGTCTAACCGATATCTTGGGGAACGATCGTTACGGCGACTGCACTGAGGCCGATCAATTCCACCGCCAGTCACTTCGTCAGGCGGCCGCCGGCAAGCCCGTCTTTCACCCGACCCTAGACCAGGTGCTGGCCGTCTACACGCGTGACGGCGGGATGCCTGGGGATCAGGGGTGCGACGAAACCGTCGTGCTTGGGAACGGATGTACGCACGGGATTCCAAGCGACAACGCGGGATGCCTCGACAAGCCTGCCGGATTCCTGCTCGTCGATGCAACGAATCGCGACCTCGTGCGAGCGGTCGTATCGAACCTCGTCGGCGCCAACATCTGCATGGGACTGCCCGACGCTTGGACCAACGACATGCCGAGCAGCCCCGGCTGGACGTGGGATGTGCCGACCGGTGGGTTCGTGGCCAATCCGAACAGCGGTCACGCGTTCACGTTGGCGGACCAGACCGAACAGAACCTACGGATCTGGTCATGGGGCATGCCGGGCTTCCTCACCTACGACGCCTTGGCCGCCGGGGCGACGACGGCTGGCGGCGGTGGCCTCTACGTCGAGCTCGACGAGGACACTATCATTGCCGGCGCGCAGAGGGCGCCAGACGGCCTCGACTGGAAAGCGCTCGTTACCGCCTTCGATGCGGTCGGAGGCACCGTAGCGGCCCCTTCCGGCTCCCCCACGCTACTGCAGCGAATCGAATCGGCGCTCGGGCGGCTGCTCCGATGACCTACACCGACGCGCCGCCCCCTGGTGATTTCGACTTCCTGCGCGCGCTCGGGGTCGCCGTGATCATCATGGCGGCAATCGCATTCGCCATCCTGTTCCTCGGCAGCTGCCATCCCGCGTACACGGCTGTCGACCGAAACGGAGAGCTCGGGGCCGAGTCGATGCTGTCTAGGCTGTACGCGCTCGACGCGGGCCCCCAGGTGCGCGCGTACTCGAGGGCCGGACTCTGCTCGGTCCAGGCCTCTCTTGCGGCGCATGACGCGGGGAGGCTCGTAGGTAGCGTCGAGTGCGTGCCGAGCCGAAAACCGTGAGGCTCGAGAGCTTCGAGGACGTCGTCGGGGTCATCCTGCCCATCGCGCCCACAATGACCGAGCGCGACGTGGCGGATCTGATCCTGACGATCCACTCGGATCCAACGTCTGGTCCCGAAATGCTTGCCGCCTACCAGGCCGCGGACGCGCGGGTACCCCCTAGTGCCTGGGCGACGGTGTGGAGCGTGCTCCAGGCGGCGGCCGGTGTCGCGTCCGTCATCACCTCGATCGCCAGCGCTGCCGCCCTCGTCCCATGAGCCAGGTCCCTGCCACCCGCACCCCGTTCACGCCGAGAGACTTGCTCGCGGCCCTTCACTGGGCATTCACGACGCAGATGGGGCATGCACCCCTCGACGCGACGTTGGCGCTCCTATGCGCGCAAGTGGCCCTAGAAACGTCGAACGGTGGTGCCGCGGTCCAGTGGAACATCGGCAACGTAAAACGCGGTCCTGGGCCGAACTGGACCGAGTTCCAAACCGTCGAGTATCTCGGTACGCCCCCGCTTCGAACGGTGTGCCTCGGTCAGTTCTCGGCGTGGATGAGCCTCAATGACGGGTCGCTTTTCTTCGTCGCGTTCCTCTCCGACCATTACCCGGAGGCGTGGACCGGTGCGATCAATGGTGACGCGTCCGCCTTCTGCGCCGGGCTCAAGCAGCGGGGATATTTTACCGCCCCCCTCGATGCGTACCTCACCGGAGTCCAGCGCTGGGAGACGTTCTATGCCTCTCGGCTCTCGGGCGACCATGAGGTCACTGAGCCGGAGATGCCAATCTCGGTCGCCGGCGCAGGTGTGCTCGCGATCGACGGACTACTCGACGGACCATCGAACGATCCGACCTGACTCGGGCGAACGAGTAGCACCCAACCCGCTATTTCCGCGCAGCCGCCTCCAGGACGAGTCGTTCGATAACGTCGTTCTGGGTGGCGCCGGCCTTGGCGACGAGGCCGGCTAGGGCCGTCTCCGCCTCCGCGCTGGGCCTGTACTCGACGCGTCGGCCACTGCCACTTGGACATCGCTCCTCCTTTCCCAGCACGTCGACCAACCGCCGCAAAGGCGAGTCCTCCGCGACGTGGTATGTGTGCATATAGTCGGTGATGATCTCTCGAGCCGTGGCGAGCTTGGCCTCTAGAGAGGTCCGATCCGCGTGCAACCTACGGATCGTCTCCATCGCGATACACGCGATTCGAGTCTCCTCATGTAAGGGTTCCCATTCGCTAGTCACCTCACTCCTCCTTTCCCAGCGCCGCCTTGACCTTATCGAGCGACACGGCGAGCAGGCAGTCAGCGAGATGTCCGGTCTTGGGCCTCAGCACGAAGCAAAATGAGCAGCATACGTCGTCGCCCGTGTCTATGGCCGTCAACACATCGTACGCGGCCTTGAGCGCCTCGCGGGTTTGGTGACGCATCAGCTTCATGTCGCTCTCCTGAAAGCTCCGCCCTTTAGGGCGGGGTTGATTACCACCGCCGCCGCGCTGATCGGGGGCTCGTGATCATCTCCCCTCCCTGCGACTACGTCGCGAGGAAGGGGCTTCTCGATTCAACGGGGCGCTTACGGCTCGCCCCTCCTCGAACGCGGTGTCCCCGCGCTTGTACGTTGACGGCTGCGTTGACGTCGCGATCCAAGACGAGCCCGCAATGGGGGCACGCGTGAACCCGAACGCGGAGCCCCTTCGGGACACGTTCCTGGCAGCCGCTGCATTCTTGAGAAGTGCCGCGTGGATCCACCCGATAGAACTCGCGGCCGGCGCTTTCAGCCTTGTTCGCGAGGATCGTGGTGAACTGAGCCCACCCGGCATCATGCACTTGCTTGGCGAGGCGCATGCGCGCCAAGCCTCTGATGTTGAGGTCTTCCACGGCAATCGAACCGAACCGCTGCACGATGGCGTGGGCGGTCTTGTGGTGGAAGTCGAGGCGCACCCGCTGGACGCGAGCCGACTGTTTGGCGAGAAGGTCCACGGCTTTGCGTCGACGCTTCGACCCGCGCTTGCGACGAGACACGCGGCGTTGCGCCGTGGCGAGAGATCGCTGCGCCATCTCGTAGGGGCGAGGGTTGTCGACCATGGCCCCGTCGCTGAGCGCGGCGAATGTCGTGATACCCACGTCGATCCCGACGCTGGTGTCGAGCGGCGGGAGCGGGCGCGCGGGAACGTCGGCGCACGCGAAGGCGATGTACCAGTGACCGTCCCCGTCGAGCGACACGGAGGCCTGCTTGATGCGCCCCCCAACGGGACGGTGGAGCTTGACCTTGACGTTGCCGATGCCGGCGAGCTTGACCCGCTTGCCGCCCGCCAGGAGACGGACGCCGTTGTGGTTCGCGGCGTCCTTGAACGTGAAGGTGCGGTAGCGGCCACGGCCCTTGAAGCGAGGGAAGCCGGGTGTCTCGCCTGCTTTGACACGACGAAAGAACGCGCGGTAGGCGCGGTCGAGCCGCGTGAGGGCGTCTTGCAGAAGATGCGTGTGGATCTCTGCGTACTCCGGCCGAACCTCGCGGACGCCGGCAAGCTCGCGCATCTGGCCGTACGCAGAGACGCCCTCCCCCCGCTTCCGGTACGCGTCCCGTCGGTGCTGGAGCGCGGCGTTGTACAGCTCCCGCAGACGTTCAAGCGTCTCCCGGAGCGCAGCGTCTTGGGCTCGCGTCGGGCAGATCCGATACCGGTAGACGCGGACCATTCGCCCACTATGCTTGGTTCATGTCTCACGTGCAAGCCCTCCACCGCAATTCCAACGCCGTTTTTCGGCTCGTCTACCACGTGGTCTTGGTTACCAAGTACCGCAAGAAGGTCTTCATCGGGCCGATGCTCGACAGGGCCAAGACCATCACGGGCGACATCTGCGTTGCCTGGGAAGGCTGTCTGCTCGAGTGCTCCGGCGAGGTCGACCACGTTCACGCGCTCGTGGACCTTCCGCCAAAGGTCCGGCCGAGCGACTTCCTCAACAACCTCAAGACGGTCCTGTCTCGTCGGCTGCGCTCCGAGTTCCCGCAGCTCCGTGCGGCGTACCGCGGCAAGCCCGTGCTCTGGTCGCCGAGCTACTGCATCCTCTCGGCAGGCGGCGCCCCCATCGAGGTACTGCGGCAGTACGTGGAGAACCAGAAGAGAACCAGAAGAGACCCGGCTGAGGCCGCACTCGCCCGCTTACCCACGGTGGACCCCTGCCTGCTTCGCGAGGTAGTGGCTTGCTGTTCTTCGGTCAGAGCACGACAGGCATCGGGCGAACTCCCAAGGGGCATCACACCGTCCGCCCGCGCCGACTGGGCGTACGGCAATACGGTGATCGAGAACGCGGACGTGACGCGCGCGATGGCGGACGCCGCCGTGCTCGCCCATGTCCGCCGATAATGGTCGCGCTTCCTTCGGAAAACACAAGGGGGTCGCCGCTGGAATAACTTTCATGCACTTATGACTTGCGCTTATAGTCGTAACGGCATACAGTTCTCCCATGCCCACCGCGACCCGCAAGCCCCCCTCCTCCGTCCCCAACATGCGCGCGGCCGTCGCGTCGATGTCCGCCACGCTGACCGAGCGTGAGCAGAAGTCGGCGGACGTCGACGTGATGCGCGCGGCCTTCGCGATGGCGAGTGCCAGCCCCGAGCGACACGCGTCGACCGCCTTCGCCCTGCGCCGAGCCGCGTGGCTGGCGAAGGGGGTGCGGTCGTGACGCCGCGACAGCTGCTCGAGACCCACGCTAAAACGTCCCGCGAGGCACTGGCGGACGGCAAACCAAGGCCGAGGCTCGAGGCCGGTGCGTACCTCGCCGGCGCGGACCTCACCGACGCGAACCTCGCCGACGCGAACCTCGCCGGCGCGGACCTCACCGGCGCGAACCTCGCCGACGCGAACCTCGCCGGCGCGGACCTCACCGACGCGTACCTCGCCGGTGCGAACCTCACCGGCGCGGACCTCGCCGGTGCGAACCTCACCGGCGCGAACCTCGCCGACGCGAACATCACCGGCGCGGACCTCGCCGGTGCGAACCTCGCCGACGCGGACCTCACCGACGCGGACCTCGCCGGTGCGAACCTCGCCGACGCGAACCTCGCCGGCGCGGACCTCACCGGCGCGAACCTCGCCGACGCGAACCTCGCCGGCGCGGAC
>Ga0302326_10004668_pt1 | contig 31581 bp, 23 predicted proteins | sample Palsa_T0_3_FD_202264 | JGI IMG/M metagenome (GOLD analysis project Ga0302326, IMG submission 202264) | Peat permafrost microbial communities from Stordalen Mire near Abisko, Sweden - Palsa_T0_3 | ecosystem: Environmental > Terrestrial > Soil > Palsa > Peat permafrost | place: Sweden: Abisko...
TGCCGGCGCCTCCGCCCACAGCCAGTAAACCAGCCTCCCGCTTTCCCGCTTGCAGTGCGACGCCTGCGTGGAATTCTTCTTCCGTGGCGTTGGGCGCTGTGCAATTGTTCCGGGCCATGAGTGACCATTTCAACAATCCCACGCCGCAGTTTGGCACGGCCGAGTACGTTGGACCGCCGGAGGGCGACCGCTGCCAGTTCTGCCAGCAGCTCATAGCCGGACAATATTATCGTGCGAATGGCGCGATGGCGTGTCCGGCCTGCGCGGAAAAGATGCGCGGCGCAGTGGCGGTGGACAGGCACGCGGCATATGTGCGCGCCGTGGCCTATGGGATAGGCGCGGGGGTTGTGGGACTGATTGGATACGCGCTGATCTCCATTCTGTTGCAAGGGTGGGTGATCAGTTACATGTCGCTGGCGGTGGGTTGGATCGTGGGCACGGCGATGATGAAGGGATCGAACGGCGCGGGTGGAAGGCGCTACCAGATTGCCGCGGCTTTGCTGACCTATGCGGCGGTGTCGATGGCGGCGATTCCGATCTGGATTCATTTTGCCGACGAGCGCAAATCGCAAAGACAGGCTCAGCAACAAAAGCTTGAGGACGAGCAGCGGCAGTTTGAAAAAGAATCAGGACAGCAAACGGAGCCGGAACGGGCGGCGCCGAGGACTCAGGTGAGCGCTGTGGATGCCGTGGCGTGGCTGGGACGGATGGCTCTGTTGGGGCTGGCGTCTCCGTTCATTCAGTTGGCAAACAGTCCGGGGTGGGGCGCGATGGGCTTGCTCATTCTCTTCATAGGAATAAGAATCGCATGGAGGATCACCGCCGGGCGGCCGCTTCAAATCTTCGGTCCGTTTGCAGATTCTCCTTCACCTTCTTCGTGAAGCGTGCCATTGCCTGAAGTTCGTTATCCTTGATTCGTGTCTACCTCCACTCCAGATCTGATTCGCAATTGCAGACGGTGCGGGCGCGAGCTTGCGCCGGGAGCGCTGGTGTGCGAGCAATGCCACGCGCTGGTGCACTCCGAGGAACTGGAGCGGCTGGCGGCGGAGGCGAAAGCACTTGAGGCCCGCGGAGAATTGCAACCGGCACGCGAGAAATGGCTTACCGGGCTCGACCTGCTGCCACCGGAGTCAAAGCAAGCGGACTGGATCAGGCAGCATGTACAGGAGCTATCGGCCGCCGACGGCGATCCTGCGAGGTGGAGTGGTCCGCGAAGCCAGGCGGCAGCACAGATGGGTCCGGTGACGGTGCTGGAGGCAAAGAGCGAGGCTCCGCGGGCGGCGCGAGTCAATCTATTGTCGCTGCTGAGTTTTATCGCGTTCATTGCCATTTATGGGGCCGCGTCGGGAATGAAGTTCGGGATCGGCTTCGCGGTGCTGATTCTGATTCATGAGATGGGCCACTTCGTCGACATCAAGCGGCGCGGTTTGCCGGCGGATATGCCGGTGTTTCTGCCGGGCCTGGGAGCGTACGTGCGCTGGCAGGCGCTGGGCGTTTCGATTGAGACTCGAGCGGCGGTGAGCCTGGCCGGGCCGCTGGCCGGGCTTCTGGCTTCGGTCGCGTGCGCAGCGCTGTGGTGGCAGACTGGCAATCCGTTCTGGGCGTCTCTGGCGCGCGTGGGTGCGATTCTGAATCTGCTGAACCTGATTCCCGTGTGGGTGCTGGATGGCGGGCAGGCCGCTTTGGCGTTGAGCAAGGCAGAACGCGTCGTATTAGGCGTGGGGGCCGTCGCTCTGGGACTCGTGCTGGGACAAAGAATGTTCTTTCTGGTGGCGCTGGGATTTGGGTATCAAGCATTCTTTGCCGGACACGTGCCGGTTCGTCCCAGCCGCGTGACGACGATTTACTTTGCCGCGGTGCTGGCGGCGCTGGGAGTTATGATCTGGCTGATGCCGGGGCGAGGACTGGGCATGGAGTAGAACGGGGCCTAAGGACCGCGGCGGGGCAGGCTTTTGATCTCGCGGGCAGTAGCAACACAATGGGTGCCCCGTCCTTCGCGTTCTTTGCGAAGGGCGGTTACTACGACGTCTGCGGCTGTGAAGCTACGCCACCCGGTCGGGAAACGAAAATCTTCGTCCAACCCTCATTCACGCGCACCGGCCCGGCTAGAATTTCTTAATTTGAAACGCCGCACCACCCCGCCTGCCCACAGAACCGCAGTCCTAGAATCCTCGTCGAATAAATCCCTTTTATACCTTCGATCAGCTTTTTCGATTGTCGGGGGACGTGCGCGCGCGTTATCCTCCTAGGTTGAAATCCAGCCGCTTCAACTTCCTGTGCCGTGCGGTTGCTAACCGACATTATTATTGCTAGAGAACGAATAGGAGAATGAAGGACATCCATGCCTAACGAACTGCGTAATTTCCTGACACTCACCTACGACGAACTGGAAGACCTGAATTTGGAGGCGAAGGAGCAGCGCAGGAATCGTGTGCCGATCGGCAAGATCCAGGAGAAGCGGCTGAAGTATCTGACCGACGAAAAGCGGATCAAGGCCGTGACCGTGCTCTTCAGCGATCTCGAAGGCCGGTTGCACATGCTGGATTACGACAAGAAGTTTCTGATCAAGAGCTGGGACAACCTCACGTTTGACGGCTCTTCGATTCGTGGCTTTACGGCGCAGCGGGAGAGCGATCTGCGGCTGGGCATCGACTGGTCGGCATTCTACTGGGGGCCGTCAGATGTGTTCGGCTCGGGCAAGGCGCTGGTGTTTGGCGAAGTCATCGACAAGGGCGGGACTCCGTACTCGGCGGACATTCGCGGCGTGCTGAAGAGCTATGCCGACGATCTCTACAAGAAAAAAGGCTACACGCTGAATGCCGCCAATGAGATTGAAGGTTTCCTGTTCAAGGGCCCCGACGCGGAGCGACATTATCACGAGACGGACGCGAAGTTCGAGTACGTCAACACGGGCGGGTATTATCACTCGCTGCCCGGCGATCCGCTGCGGACGTTCATCGATACCACGGCGGAAGTGCAGCGCGCGATGGGCTTTCAGAATGAGAAGGACCATCCGGAAGTTGCGCCTTCGCAGTTTGAAATCAACTATGGCTATGGAGAAGTGGTGGCGGCGGCCGATCAGATTCAGCTTTACAAGCTGATCTGCCGGCAGGTGGCGACCAACCTTGGTTTCACGGCGTCGTTTCTGCCTAAGCCGGTGGTGGGTGTAAACGGCAGCGGGATGCACACCAACGTTTCCATCAGCGAGGGCGGCAAGAACTTGTTCTGGGATGCGAAGGGCGAAGAAAAGCTGAGCAAGATGGGATGGGCGTTTCTGGATCGCATTCTTACCCACGGGAACGATATTTGCCTGCTGCTGAATGCCAGCGTGAATGCTTATCGCCGTCTCGATCCGCACTTCGAGGCGCCGAACCAGATTAAGGCTTCGGCCGTGGATCGCGGATCGATGATCCGCATTCCGATCGGGAATGAAAAGAGCATGCGGGTGGAAGTGCGCTCCGTGGCCCCGGATGCGAATCCGTACATGGTCATGCACTCGATTTTCAAGACCGGGCTCGACGGCGAGACGGCGAAGATCAAGAACCTGCGCCAGGCCGAGCGCTACCTGCCAGACAACATTTACGACGCGCTGGCGAACTTCCGCAAGGCCGAGTGGACGACCAAACTTCTGGGCGAGGACGTAAAAGGCCGCTATGCGGATTTGAAGCAGGCTGCCGCCGATCGCTGCCCGCGATCTCTCGGCACCTTCGTCAAAGCCCCGGAGGTGCAGTTTCACCACGAGGTCTACAACCAGTTCTTGTGGAATCTGTTCTAAGAAGCTGCAGTTCTGCTGAAAACGCCCTGCGCTTAAGGCCAGGGCGTTTGTGCGTTACGCTGGATTTCGGTGGCGTCGAGCTTCGCTCGATCGGGCAGCCGAGGGCGGCTGTCTCCACATGAATGTCTCCGCAAACTGACGGAGTATCCGTTCCGCCTGCCGGGCGCGGCCAGTCCACCGGTTGTGCTAGATTCAGAAGCTTCATGGATGCCGCACCCACGATTTCCACTCAAGGGCTGACGCGCCGTTTCGGAGAGCTGCTTGCTGTTGATGGCGTCGACCTCCGCGTGGCTCCGGGACAATTCTTCGGCTTTCTTGGACCCAATGGCGCGGGGAAATCGACGACCATCAAGATGCTTACCGGGCTGCTTGCGCCCAGTTCGGGGACCATCGAAATTCTGGGGCTGGATTTGCAAAAGAATCCGGTCGAAGTGAAGCGGCAGATCGGCGTTGTGCCCGAAGGCATGGCGTTGTTCGGGCGGCTTACGGGATCGGAGTTTCTGAACTTCGCGGGGCGCATGTACGGGCTGGACCGTGAGACTGCGGCTAAGCGTACGGCGGAGTTGCTCGAGTTTATGCAGCTCGCCGATCAGCCGAAGAAGCTGGTCACCGATTATTCTCACGGCATGCAGAAGAAGCTGGCGATGGCGGCGGCGGTGATCCATGGTCCGAAGGTGCTGTTTCTTGACGAGCCGTTCGAAGGCGTGGATGCCATTGCCGCCGGAACCCTGAAGACGATGCTGCAAGGCATGATCGCGCGCGGGGCTACGATCTTTCTGACATCGCATGTGCTCGAGATTGTGGAACGGCTGTGCACTCACGTGGCCATCATCCATAAGGGAAGATTGGTGGCTCAGGGGTCTCTGGAGGAGCTGCGCGCCGGCGTGGAGGCGCAGACATCTTCAGGAGCGGGCGATGGCTCGGCTGCCGGTTCAACGCCATCGGGCGAGAAGATGACGCTCGAGCAGATTTTCCTGCGCACGGTGGGCGGCGAGCGCCGTACGGATCAGGAGCTTTCGTGGCTGGGTGAAAGCTGAACGAAACGCTCACCCCGCCACGTTGGATAACGCCCTTCCTATCAACAGCTTATCACTCCTTACGAGCCAGAAGGAAAGCCGCCAGGCTGGGCATCTTTCCCAGCACAGCCAGCAACTAAATAATTAGTTACCTTTTCTGGGGTCGTGCGTCTAAGAGTTTTATTAAGGGGGAGCAGTGCCGCCGAGACAGTCTGAAACTCTGACACAAGCCGAGCTGCGCATCATGGACGTATTGTGGCTGAAAGGCAGCGGCACGGTTCAGCTGATTCTGGATTCGCTATCGGAGAAGCCTGCCTTGGCTTACAACTCCGTGTTGACCACGATCCGAGTGCTGGAGCGCAAGGGCTACGTCAAACATTCGAAGGACGGACGGGCACATGTGTACAGGCCGCAAGTTGGCCGGGAGGATGCGTCGCGCTCGGAGATCCGCCACCTGGTCGGGCGTTTTTTCAAGAATTCTCACGAGCAACTGGTCTTGAACATACTTGAGGATCGCGGCATGAAGGCGGAAGAACTTAACCGCCTGCGCGAGATGCTGGATCGGGGCGGCGCGAAATGATGTGGCCTCAGCTGCAAATCATTGCCCAGACCGCGACCGGAAGTTTTCTAAACTCGCTTCCGGAGGGCTTGCTCATCGCTCTATTCGCCTGGATGATGTTGCGTTTCTTGCCGAGGCAGAACTCGGGAACGCGATTTGCAGTTTGGTTTATGGCATTGCTGGCGATCGCCGGTCTTCCTCTGGTCGGCGGCTTTGTGGCGGAGCATTCTATCCTGGCCGCGGGCTCGCGGCCTTTGATCACCTTATCCGGTCCATGGGGACTTCTATTGTTTCTGGCCTGGCTTCTGGCCGCGGGTGTCGCGATGCTACGCTTGGCGACGGGAGTTTGGCGTCTTCGAGGACTGCGGCGGAGTTGCACGGCGATCGATTGCGCGGCGCTGGACCCTGCGGTCCAAAGAACGATCGCCGATCTTCATTTTTCAGGATGTTCTTCAGGATCGCCCATTCGAAGATCAGTCACGCTGGCTACCTCAGAACACGTGAGCGTGCCTGCGGCCATCGGGTTTTTTAAGCCGATGATTGTGATTCCTGGCTGGGCGCTGCGGGAACTCGCACCGGAGGAATTGAACGTCATCCTGCTTCACGAATTTGCGCACTTGCGCCGTTGGGACGATTGGACCAATTTGCTGCAGCGGGTGGTGCGGGCGGTATTTCTGTTCCATCCGGCGGTATGGTGGATCGAGAAACGGCTGACGCTGGAGCGCGAGATGGCGTGCGACGATGCGGTGCTGGCGGCAACCGCCAATCCTCGCGGTTACGCGAAGTGCCTGATCGCGCTGCTGGAGAAAAGCTTTGCGCGGCATGGCTGGACGATGGCGCAGGCGGCGGTACACCGGGCACGCGAAGCCTCGCTCCGGCTGGCGCAGATTCTCGACGTAAGCCGGCCGGCTACGAGGTACGTGTGGAAGCCGGCTCTGGGCATCGTGGGGATCTTTTCCGTGGTCTGTATTATGGCCGCCCCGCGTGCTCCGCAATTCGTGGCATTTGAGCGAAACGCCGGAGCAATTCATACCGATGACGTGCGTTCAGCGGCGATGAGTCAGCCGGCGTTTCCGTCGGCTGTGGTGATTCCAGCTGCGTTGCATATGAATTCTTCTTCGTCGTTCGAGAAAATGCCGCAAGCTCATGCGAGGAAAATTGCCGGGAAGAAGTCTGCCGGGCATCTTTCCGGGGGCCTTTCCGATCGAGCTGCCGAGGCAATGCGGATCGAGAAGGCTGGTCTTGCTCCGGCCGAGATCAACACTACGGCAACAAGCCCGAATGTTGCGCCGGAGACGCTGTTGCTGATCCGAACCACCGAGCGCGTGGGCCCGAATTCGTGGATGTGGAGCGTGACCGTTTGGCGGGTGACCTGGACGAATCCAGCCCGTGTGACGGAAACAGGTTCCACAGCCAAGAAGACGTAAACGATATTTTTTTGGGAGTAGCAACTAAGGAATTAGTTACAACCACTAGATCAACCAATTAGGTCAATCAAGGAGAAGTGAAATGAACAGCTGGAAAAAAATACTGACCCGGCGCCTGCTCGTGGCCGTGGTCGCAGCAGTAACAGTCGGGTCGCTGGCGGCCTACGAGTTCGCCAAGCCTGCAAGAGCAGCCGCGGCGGCTCCTGCGGCCGCGCCGCTCGACGACAATAGTGTCGCAGCGTTGCTTTCGCTCGACCATGCCATGGAAACGCTGGCGGCCCGGGTTACTCCAGCGGTCGTAAACGTGACCGTGACGTCGAAAACGACTGCGCAGCAGCAAGGCAACGATCCATCGCAAGACATGCAGCAGTTCTTTGCTCCGTTTGGCGGCAATCCATTCGGAGGAACACCATTCGGGCGCCAATTTATTGTGCCGAGACAGCCGCAGCAGAGAGTGGAGCACGGCCTGGGCAGCGGTGTAATTATCTCGCCCGACGGTTACATTGTTACCAACAATCACGTGGTGGAAGGGGCTACTGACATTCGCGTTACCATGAGCAACCGTGAAGTGCTGTCAGCCAAGCTGATCGGCACCGACCCACTTACCGATTTAGCTGTAATCAAGGTGAATGCGCCGAATTTGCCTAGCGTTCCCTGGGGTGACTCGGCTAAGCTGCGTCCGGGGCAAACCGTGCTGGCGTTCGGCAATCCTTATGGATTCCAGTTCACGGTGACGCGCGGCATCATCAGTGCGCTGAACCGGGCCAATCCGGATGCGACCGACCGGCGCAAGCCGGGAGAGTTCATCCAGACCGACGCTGCCATCAATCCGGGAAACTCGGGCGGTGCGCTGGTGGATGCGCGCGGCGAACTGATCGGAATCAATACGTTCTTGATTTCGTCCAACGGTTCGTTCTCCGGGATGGGCTTCGCGATCCCGACGCAGATCGTCGAACCTACCGTGGAAGCCTTGATCCGCGACGGCAAGGTCAGCCACGGATTCATCGGGATTGGCATTTCGGATGTGACTCCGGACAACGCCAAGTTCTTCCAGATGAGCAATGCGAGCGGGGCTGTGGTGACCCAGGTCGATCCCGATTCTCCTGGAGGGAAGGCTGGCCTGAAGATTGGCGACGTCGTCACTGAACTGAACGGCAAGCCGGTTGCGACCGCCGGAGAGCTGCAGATGCAAGTCGGACAGAAACGTCCCGGCGATACCATCCAGCTGGGAGTGATGCGCGATGGCAAGACCGCCGACGTTCCAGTCACGCTGGAAGCGATGAGCGCGGCCAACGGCAGCGCGACCGCGGGCGATGAACATGGAAAGGGGCGCTGGGGTCTGAGCCTCGGCGATATCAATTCGGCGGCGCGCGACCAGATGCAAATCCCGAGCAGCGTTCACGGAGCTGTGGTGGAAGATGTGCAACCTGGCAGTCCGGCCGACAACGCCGGTTTGCAGCGCGGGGATGTCATTGTCGAAGTGAACCGGCATCCCGAACAGTCTCCGGCCGACATAGCGCAGGCGCTATCCAACGTTCCGAGGGGACAGGATGCGCTGGTGCTGGTGTGGTCGAACGGCGGCAATACGTTCCGCGTATTGCGTCCGACAGAGTAGTTGCGGGTTCGTACTCCGCCCCGGCGCACGCTGGGGCGGAGTGCGAGCGGTTTCTCAAGTTGCAGCGATTCGGCCGCACGGACTCTCGTATCCAGCTAGGGCGCCGATTTCCCCGACGGCTTCACGGCAATGACTTCAATCTCTACCAGCGCCCAGGGCGCGGCTAGCGCGGCGACTTGCATGGCGCTGCGAGCGGGTTTGTTGGGTTGGTCTTTGGTTCCGAAGAACTTGATGTAAGAGGCCATCATTCCGGCAAAATCCAGTTTGCCGCCCTTCGCCGGATCTCCCGCCAGATAGACGTGCATCATTACGACGTCACCCATGGTTAGGCCTTCGGTCTTGAGCGCTGCTTCTATCTTGGTTAGCGTGCTCATGGTTTGCACTTCGGTGTCGCCATAGACGGCTGCCGTTCCCTTCGCCGGATCGGCGGGCGTGACGGGCGAGGCCAATTGGCCGCTCAAGTACAGAGTATCTCCCACCCAGACTCCGGTAGCGATCGGGCGGTCGGCATCCTGAATGTGGCGGACACTACTCTGCGCATTAGCAGCCTGCGCACTGGTGTGCACAACTACGATCAGGGATAAAAGCAGCGCGAGGCACATCGACATTTTTCGCATTCGTATCTCCACTTTGAAATTGGTCAGGACTGGTTGACTCGGCCGGCGATCATGGTGACTGTCCGCTGGGCTGCGAGCGCGGCTCCCTCCTGCCAGCCGATGATGTGGCTGCAGTGGTCGCCTGCAAAATAGATGCGATCGTCGGGAACGATTAGTTCTCTGTAGGGTCCGTTGTAGTAAGCGGCCTCGTTAGGAGGAGGATAGCCGGGCCCGCGGCTGACCCATGATCCCAGGTTGTACGGCACTTTCGCCCATGACATGTAGACGGGCTTCTCGAGTTCTTTACTCTTGCCGGGATGCAGCTTTTCCACCGCGGCTCTCGAAGCCGCCAGCTTCGCCTCGAACGAGGGCAACTTGCCGAAGTCATCCCAATTCTCCATGGAGTAACCAGAGACGACCACTCCGCGTTTGGACATCAATTTCGCACTTGGATACCAGACCTGTGAAATGGGGCCGCTGGTAAGGAACGAGATGCCGCCGTAGATCTCGTCGCCATCCTGCTCCCAGAAGCGGCGCGACTCCCACGCGACCTTATATGCGGAGTCATAAGTGACCGGGCCGATCGCAGCTTTCACGCGTGGCGCGAAATCGTTCGGAATTGTTTTCAATATGGTGAGGGGCAGAGCGCAAATGCAATAGGCCGCTTCAATGGAACGAATCGGGCCAGATTCTCCGTCTCGGTACAACACTCGCACACCGGCGCCAGTCTTTCTAATTTCAGTGATCGGGGAGTTATAGCGGATGGCTTCGCCTAGCGAACGCGCGAATGCGTATGGAATGCGGTCCATGCCGCCGACGGGCTGGAACATGGTGGCCTGCATGTCGAGCGCTTCTTCGAAAAGCATCGACTGGCAGAATCCGGATTGAAGCAATTCGGAGAAAGCAAGCGGATCGCGAGGAATTTCGATCTGATCGCCCGCGCCGGGCAATTGCTGGTCGCCGGAGCGCGTGGATCCTTTGTATTCGTAATTCGGCCGCAGCGCGCCGTAAGACTTGAGAAACTCCAACACCACGGCGCGATCGTCGTTCGTGAACGCCTGATCGAGCGCGCCCTGTTGCACACACTTGGCCAGCAATTCGGCGACGTGGCCGCGAGTGTCATTGATGGCCTGGCGCTGGCGGATGGGTTTGCCGCCGAACACATTGTCGTTCTGAAGCAGGGTGCTGCGCGAGCTGTTTACCTCGACCTCGAGCGCAACGCCTAGCTCGTGGCAATATCCGAGCATCGTCTTGTGGATCGAGGGCAGGCGCGCGGGGCCGCAGTTAAAGTAGTTACCTTCGTCGAAGGTGCAGGCTTGCGATGTTCCGTCGGTGAAGACCAGCTTCGATCCGCCGCGCAACGTCCAGTTACGGCCGCCGGGGCGTTCGCGCGCTTCGAGAACCATGCAGTCGAAGCCTGCCCGTTGCATCTCGTAGGCGGAGACGAGGCCGGCAATTCCGGCGCCAAGAATAATTACTTTTGTGCCGCGTCCGGTCGATGGCGGCAGCGGAAAATCCTTCCGCAGTTCGGTTTCGACCATGCCCCAAAGTCCCAGCGAATGCATGGTCATGAAGGCGGCACCGTAGCCGCCGGCCTGCCCGATTCTCGCGATAAATTCGCGTCTGCTGAGCGCCATTGTTTCGTTTACCCTCGACGCACCTCTAAGCTCTTCTCTGGAAATGCAGTTCAACTCGGCGGATATTCTCCAGCCGGAGTCGTCGTCAGACATGCAGAGGACGTTTTACGATTCGAGTAAGGTAACACGACGGGCTGGATGCGTCTTCATTATTCGTACTCCCAGGCTTCGCAGAAAAGGAATCTCCCTGCCGGAAATCGATGCGAGGAGAGAACACTGTGCCTTGGTTCCACTATGCAGGCCGCGTTTCCTGATAACCTCAAGTGCAGGTACCAGGGAGAACCAAGTCGTTGCCGCCGATCATCAATGCGCAGGGAATTTCGAAGGCCTTTGGAGCCAATCCGCTGTTCCAAAACGTTTCCTTCACGGTTTCGGAGGGTGAGCGTATCGGGCTGATCGGTCCGAACGGCTCCGGCAAGTCCACGCTGCTGCGGGTTCTGGCTGGCGATGTTAAACCCGACAGCGGGAACATCGCAGTCCGAAAACGCATCCGCCTCAGCTATGTGGAACAGGATTCCAAATTCAAACCAGGCACAACGATTCAATCTGTTGTTGAGAGCGCAATGGAAGGCGCCGCTGTACCTGAGTCGGAGCGCGGCACGCGCTTCGCTGAAACTCTGGGCCGAGCGGGATTCGAGAACCTCCAGGTAGAGGCTTCCACTTTATCCGGCGGCTGGCAGAAACGGCTCGCGCTCGTTGAGGCTCTGGTGCAGGCACCGGACATTCTGCTGCTCGATGAACCTACGAACCACCTTGACCTGGCCGGAATCGAGTGGCTGGAAGCGCTGCTCGAAGCAGCGGCATTCGCCTGCGTTGTGGTCAGCCACGATCGTTATTTTCTGGAAAACGTTGCCACCGAGATGACGGAACTGAACCGGACGTATCCCGATGGACTGTTGCGCGTTGCCGGAAGCTATAGCCGGTTTCTAGAAAAGAAGGAGGACTTCCTGCATGCGCAGTCGAAGCGACAGGAGGCCTTGGAAAATCTGGTTCACAAGGAAATCGAGTGGCTGCGCCGTGGGGCTAAGGCGAGGACGAGAAAATCGAAGGCGCGGATCGACAAGGCCGGCGAACTCATCGGCGAACTCGCGGACTTGAATTCCAGAAGCCGGAGCGGCGCCGCGCAAATCGATTTCTCCGCCACCGATCGAAAGACCAAACGCCTGATCGAATTGGAAAATGTCTCTTGCGAGGTTGGCGGCCGCAATCTGTTTACCGGCCTGAATTTCGTGATCACCGCCGGAATGAGGGTGGGACTGGTCGGACCCAATGGCAGCGGAAAGACCAGTTTGCTGCGGCTGCTGCGCGGAGAGACAGTTCCGGCCAGTGGAGAGATTCAGCGTGCCGACTGGCTGCGCATCGTATATTTCGACCAGACCCGCGAACTCGATCCCGATGTGACGCTGCGCCGTGCGCTGGCCCCGGAAGGCGATTCCGTGGTGTACCAGGACCGCATGATTCACGTGGCTTCATGGGCGGCGAAATTCTTGTTTGCGGGCGAGCAGTTGAATCAGCCCGTGGGGCGGCTCTCTGGCGGCGAACGGGCGCGAGTCTTGATCGCGCAACTCATGCTGCAACCTGCCGACGTTCTCCTGCTCGATGAACCGACCAACGATCTGGACATTCCTACACTCGACATACTCGAGGAAAGCCTGCTTGAATTTCGCGGCTCCCTCGTCCTCGTGACGCATGACCGGTACATGCTGGACCGCGTATCGACCATGGTTCTCGGACTTGATGGACAGGGGGGTGCGGGACTCTTCGCCGATTACTCGCAGTGGGAGGCTTGGCTGGCAGAACAACAGCAGGCAGCGATGAACGGTGCGCGCTCCGCGGCGCCGACAGCGGATAATGCCCGACAATCTTCGACCAAGAAGAAGCTGTCGTACTTAGAGGCGCGGGAATACGAAACCATTGAGCAACGCGTCGCCGAGGCCGAGTTGGTGCTTCAGGCCAAACGCGTCCAGCTGGAAGATCCCCAGATTGTCAGCGACGGTCCGCGTCTGATGACTGCGCATGCCGAGATGGACAAAGCTCAAGAGACAGTGGATGCGCTTTACTCACGCTGGGCCGAACTGGAGAAGAAGAAGAATTGAAATTCAGTGCCCGGCAAATGAAAAAGCCGTCACTGCCATTGCGAGTTGTGCCGCTGTAGCCACCAACATGCGGGGTTGCCCATCTGTGGAAAGATTGACCGGCTGCACGTTTCCGGAACGGTTCCGATCAGGTCATATTCAACCTTGTTGCCCTTGAGCGGCGTAGCCAGAAACTGATTGACCTGTACCACGCCATACGCAGTACCTCGCGCAACGCGAAATCGCAACACGGCCCAGTCTCCTGCGTAAAGCAGGCCCACCAGGATCGCCGTTGCTATGACTGCCCAGCCCGATCGCGTTCGCCAGTCTCCCTTCACGCTAAGGCCTCCGCATGCGTACAAGTTCTGAGGCGGTTAGGGCGGCCATTTGAAAGTCGATATGTTGTGGTTCCGCGCCGCCCACAATTACCTTCTCCGAGGCTATTAGGATCGCTGCATCGAATCGTTCCATTCTCCCACAACCCGAAGCTGAAACTTCCTCAGACAGAAAAACGGACCTGTAGCCCGCCAGACTCGGGTAAACTGGATGGTCCTCCACGGCGACGTTCCCAGAAGGCTCATCCCGTGTTTCCGGAAGATCGGGTAGTGTCCTAATTTAGGACACTACCGAAGATCGCTGTGGAAGGGTAACTCTCGTCCCGCATGGACTCGAATTCATAAATTCCAGCATTCCAAGAAAGAGGACAAATCCTTGAGCACTTCCACACTTCCAGAGACGCACCAGGATCAGGCCAGCAAGAGCGCCGTTAAATACGTTTATTTGTTCGGCGATGGAAAGGCCGAAGGCAACGGCACAATGAAGAACGAGTTGGGCGGCAAAGGAGCAGGCCTGGCGGAGATGACCAATGCAGCGCTGCCCGTGCCACCGGGCTTCACGATTCAGACGGAGGCATGCCGTGAGTACATGCGCAGCGGCGGCAAAGTCTCCGGTGAGGTCACGCACCAGATGGAAGACGCGCTCCGCCGCCTAGAGCAACTCCAAGGCCAGAAGCTGGGCAAGGGTGAGAATCCGCTGCTGGTGAGCGTACGCTCGGGCGCGAAGTTTTCCATGCCGGGCATGATGGATACAATTCTCAATCTCGGGTTGAACGACCAAAGCGTGGAGGCGCTGGCGAAGCGCAGCAACAATCCGCGGTTTGCCTACGATTCTTACCGCCGCCTCATTCAGATGTTCGGCAACGTGGTGCTGGAGATTCCGAAGTCGGCCTTCGATGAGGTTTTCGACGCGAAAAAGAAGCAGAAAAAAGCCAAGCTCGATACCGATTTGGACGCCAAAGCGCTGAAGGAAGTCATTGAAGAATATAAAAAAGTGGTCAAAAAGCACACCAAGACGGACTTCCCGCAGGATGCGCATGAGCAACTGGTAATGGCGCGCGACGCGGTTTTCCGCTCGTGGCAGAACGACCGCGCCAAACACTACCGCCGCATCAACAATATCGATGACATGCTCGGCACTGCAGTGAACGTGCAGGCGATGGTATTCGGGAATCTGGGCGAGACCAGCGGCACCGGCGTGGGCTTTACACGCAATCCCGCGATTGGCAACAAAGAGTTCTACGGCGAGTTCCTGATGAACGCGCAGGGCGAAGATGTGGTCGCGGGCATTCGCACACCGGTTCCGATCCTCGAACTGGAAAGAGTGATGCCCGATGTCTACAAGCAACTGCGTGAGATCACCACTCGCCTGGAAAAGCACTATCGCGACATGCAGGATTTCGAATTCACCATCCAGGAAGGCAAGCTCTACATGCTGCAGACTCGCAACGGCAAGCGTACCGGGCTTGCGGCTGTGCGCGTGGCCATCCAAATGGTGGAGGAAGGATTGATCACCAAAGAAGAAGCAATCTTCCGCGTCGAAGCCAACCAGCTTTACGACTTCCTGGTTCCACGGTTGGATGAGAAGAAAGCGAAGGTCGAAGTTCTGGCTACAGGTCTGCCTGCCTCTCCAGGCGCTGCGGTTGGGCAGATTGTGTTTACGGCGGACGAGGCAGTGGAAAAAGCCGGTCACGGCGACAAGAGAAATCCTGTCATCCTGGTACGAGCGGAAACAACTCCTGAAGATATCCACGGCATGGAAGTCGCCGCCGGAATTTTGACCTCGCGCGGCGGCATGACAAGTCACGCGGCAGTGGTCACGCGCGGTATGGGCAAGTGTTGCGTCGCTGGTGCGGGCGACATCTCGGTCAACGAGAAAGACCGCGAGATGCGGGTAAAGGGTCAGGTGTTCAAGCCGGGTGACTGGATCTCGCTCGATGGAACGACCGGCCGTGTGATCAAGGGCAAGCTCGATACGCTCGATGCCACGCCCGATGATCCTGAGCTGATGAAGTTCATGGGCTGGGCAGAGCCTTTCCGCAAGCTCGGAGTCAGAGCTAATGCGGACATTCCGCGAGATGCCGTTCAGGCGCGGGCGTTCGGCGCCGAGGGCATTGGATTGTGCCGCACCGAGCACATGTTCTTTGCCCAGGACCGTATCCCGCACATGCGAGCCATGATTCTGGCGGATAACGAGAAAGATCGCCGCGCAGCGCTGAAAAAACTGTTGCCGATGCAGCGCGCCGACTTCATCGGCCTGCTTCGCGTGATGGACGGCTTGCCGGTCACGATTCGCCTGCTGGATCCGCCGTTGCACGAATTCCTTCCCAAGCGCGAAGAGTTAATGGTGGAAATCGCTGTGTTGGAAGCGACGAAGCCACGCTCGCCGAAATTGAAAGGCTTAAAGTCTCTGCTGCGACGAGTCGAGGACTTGCACGAGTTTAATCCCATGCTCGGCCATCGTGGCTGCCGATTGGGCATCACGTATCCCGAGATCACCGAGATGCAGGCGCGCGCAATTTTCGAGGCGGCCGTGGCTGTCGCGAAGGAAGGCGTCAAGCCTCATGTCGAGGTGATGATTCCGCTGACCGCTACGTTGAAAGAGATGGCCCACCAGGGCGGCATCGTTCGGCGAGTGGCCGACGAGGTCTTTAAAGAGAAAGGAACGAAAGTGCATTACCTGGTCGGGACCATGATCGAATTGCCGCGAGCCGCGTTAATCGCGGACGAGATCGCCAAGGAAGCCGAGTTTTTCAGCTTCGGCACCAACGACCTGACCCAGACCACTTTCGGCTTCTCCCGCGACGACGTCAACAAAGTGCTGCCGACTTATCTGGCCGAGGGCATTCTCAAACAGGATCCCTTCGCGGTGCTCGATCGCGACGGCGTGGGCGAACTGATTCGCATTGCAATCGAACGCGGGCGCAAAACCCGGCCTACTCTCAAGATCGGAATTTGCGGCGAGCACGGCGGCGACCCCTCGTCAGTCGAGTTCTGCCACTCGGTGGGAATGGATTACGTTGCATGCTCGCCATTTCGCGTGTTGACCGCGCGCCTTGCGGCGGCACAAGCCGGCGCGAGCGATAAACTGAAAGTCGAGGGCGGAAGAACAAAATAGACTGAGACTCTATTCCTTCAACAATTGCCTGGCAATCACCAGCCGTTGAATCTCGCTGGTGCCTTCGCCGATGGTGCACAGCTTCACGTCGCGGTAATATTTCTCGGCCGGATAGTCTTTGATGAAGCCATATCCGCCGTGAATCTGCACGCCTTCGTTGGCGCACCTCACGGCGACCTCGCTGGCGTAGAGCTTGGCCATCGACGACTCCATGGTCGTCTTCATGCCGGCATCTTTCATCGACGCGGCGCGCATGGTCAGCAGGCGAGCTGCGTCAATTTCGGTTGCCATGTCGGCGAGTTTCCACTGGATCGCCTGGAACTCGCCGATTGCCTTGCCGAACTGCTTGCGCTCTTTCGCGTAGTTGAGCGCGGCCTCGTATGCGCCCTGCGCCATGCCCAGCGACAGAGCCGCAATCGAGATACGCCCGCCATCGAGCACGCGCATGGCGTCGATGAAGCCAGCGCCTTCCTTGCCCAACAGGTTTTCGGCAGGAATAACGCAATCTTCAAAAATCATCTCCGCCGTATCACTGGCCCGCAGGCCAAGCTTGTTTTCTTTTTTGCCAGGACGGAAACCTTTGGTTTCCTTCTCTACGATGAAGGCGGAAAGGCCGTGAGTATGCGCCGTCCGGTCGGTCACAGCGAGGACGACGATTACGTCGGCATAGTGGCCGTTGGTGCAAAAGGTTTTCGTGCCATTGAGCACCCAGTTGTTACCGCGGCGCTTGGCGGTCATACGGGCGCTGCCCGCGTCCGATCCCGACGATGGCTCAGTTAATCCCCACGCGCCGATAAACTCACCGGTAGCAAGCCTGCTGACGTACTTCTTTTTCTGCTCTTCGCTGCCCGCAAGGAAGATGTGATTGGAACAGAGTGAGGTGTGCGCCGCGACAATAATGCCCACCGAGCCATCCACGCGCGACAGCTCTTCGATGGCGATGACGTACTCCACGTAACCCATTCCGGCGCCCGCGTACTCCTGAGGGAAAACAACTCCCAGTAATCCCAGCTTGCCCAGTTCCTTGACCACACACAGCGGAAACTCGCACGCCTCGTCCCACTTCATGACGTGGGGAGCGATCTCGCGTTCGGCGAACTCGCGAACGCTTTTCTTCAGTTGCTGCTGTTCGTCACTGAGTTGAAAATCCAAAGCTCCTCCGCGGCCGCCGACTGATTCTGATTAGAACATAGCGGCAGAAAGGCGAAAAGTTACCGAGGGCAGGGCGCAAGGAGAGCAGGAAAAGCCGCGCCGTCATTAGGGATTGCCAGCGTTCAAGCCCTCAGCCCAACCGACCGGATGGTTTGCGGATAGGCCATTCCGAACAGAGTTCCCGGGCCGCGGCGAGGATCAGGGAGCGACTTCATCTGTGAGAATGAATCTCTCGAAGACTTCATTCGACAGCAACCGCCCCCGCAAGGTCAAACGGACGCTATCTCCCTGCCGCTCCATCAGACCGGCTTCGATCAGTTCTGCAACTGTCGCATGAGTGTATTCGACGGCTTCGCCGCCGAATTCCATAACGAGTTCCCTTAGGCTGACGCCCCGCGCCAGCCGCAGACCGAGAAACAAGTTTTCTTCCAGAGCAGCCTGGGGCGAGACCTTCGTTCGTTGCACTGGCGTGCCAGAAATATATTCTTCCAGCGAGTCGGACTGGGCAAAGCGCACGGCCTCGATTTCTGGTGTAGCGGAAGCCAGCATCGAATGCGCGTCCACGCCGAAACCGAAGTAAGGCTGGTGCGTCCAATACTTCAAATTGTGCCGCGACTCGAAGCTCTGGCGCGAAAAATTGGAAATTTCGTACTGCGCAATTCCAGCCGATTGCAGCCGCTCGCAGGCCGCCACATAGAAATCGGCGACGGCCTCTTCATCCGGCACAAAGTGCGCGTGATAACGCACACCCCCGCCCAGCAGTTCACGCCCCAGCCTCGACTCCCCATCCACCTCGAGCATGTAGACGCTCACGTGCGGCGCGCCGGTCGCAACGGTCTCTGCAAGTGAGAATTCCCAACTGTCGGCGGTCTGGTGCGGTAAACCGGCGATGAGATCGATGTTGATGGTCGTAATCCCTTCAGCCCGCAGGCGGGCGATATCTTCAAGCACGGTCGCGCGCGTGTGCAGTCGTCCAACCGCCGCGGCTTCCTGATCCACAAAAGACTGCACTCCCAAACTCACGCGGCTCACACCGCAGCGCAGCAGACTGTCTAGCGTCGCGGAGCTGAGAGTGCCCGGAGCGCACTCGACCGTGATTTCCGCGCCAGCGACAACTTCGAACTGTGCCCGCACCGCATCGAATACCCGCTCCAGTTGCGCGGGTTCGAGCACCGTCGGCGTCCCTCCGCCCAGATAAATCGTATCTACGGCGCGCTCCATCTGTCCGCCCATCTCGGCCGCGAGCTGCGGCGCCTTCTCAATATCGGAACAAACGCGATCCACATACCGATCGAAAACCGTCCGTGAAAACACATCGGAGGCGAAGTTGCAGTAGCTGCACTTGGTGCGGCAAAACGGCACGGAAATGTAGACGCCAAGCGACATAACAAAACATTATCCCATCTGCGTTGAATCTCACTTCGCCGAAACCTTTTCCATCCTGCGGCCTGCCCCGGCCATCCATATTGAGGTACCCTGTTAGCAGCGCTGCGGCGCGGCGTCACCCCGACCGCCAAGATGGCTCAAGAAGAGGAAATACTAGGCAAAGCGTATGACAGCCGCCTCATGGCGCGACTGCTGAAGTATCTGCGTCCCTATGGCTGGCAGGTGGCGATCGCCCTGGCCTCGATTCTTCTGAAGTCATTCGCCGACGTGCTCGGCCCCTATCTCACCAAGGTGGCGATTGATCGTTACCTCGCGCCCACACAGGCGAGCCGTTCCGGCATGTGGAGCTGGCTCAGCCCGAACGCCATCACGGGCATCGCGCAAATCGCTGCGATCTACGTGGGATTGCTGCTCTTCAGCTTCCTGCTCGAGTTTCTGCAAACCTACTACATGCAGTGGACCGGCCAGAAAGTAATGTTCGATCTGCGCCGGCAGATCTTCCGGCATCTGCAACGCCTGCACGTTGCTTTCTACGATCAGAACCCAGTCGGCCGCCTGGTCACGCGCGTCACCACCGACGTGGATGCCCTGAATGAGATGTTCACCTCCGGCGTGGTCTCCATCTTTGAAGACCTTTTCGTGCTCTTGGGGATTCTGGGCGTGATGCTGTGCATGAACTGGAAGCTGGCGCTGATTACCTTCGCCGTTCTGCCCTTCATCATCGTAGCAACAAAGATTTTCCGCGACCGGGTGCGGGATTCCTACCGCCGCATCCGCGTCGCGATCGCGCGCATCAATTCCTACCTGCAGGAGCACGTCAGCGGGATGGTCGTGCTGCAGCTCTTCAACCGCGAGCGCAAAGCCTACAAGCGCTTCTCGGAGATCAACCGCAGCCACATGGAAGCGTTCAAAGACGCAATCATGGCTTACTCGGTTTACTATCCTGCGATCGAAGTCCTCTCCGCGATTGCCATCGCCTGCGTCATCTGGTTCGGCGGCGGCGACGTGATGTTGAGCGTTCCGGCAACCAGTGTTTCCGTGCAGTTCAACTGGAAAACGCTGGTAGCGTTTCGCCTGGTGCCGACAATCGCTTCGCTGGGCGTTCTGGTCGCATTCATTCAATACGCTTTGCGGTTCTTCCGTCCGATTATGGACTTCAGCGAAAAATACAACATCCTGCAATCGGCCATGGCCGCCAGCGAGCGCATCTTCAAGTTGCTCGATACGCCAGTGCAGGTGGTTTCGCCCGCGGTAACCAAACGCCCCGAAGGTCCCGGCCGCATCGAATTCGATCACGTCTGGTTCGCCTATCGCGAGACGCCGGAAGATATCGGCAACGCGAAGCCGGAAGCGAAAGGAAATGTGGGGATAGAAACTGGTATGGCTGGTGTGGGTACGGGCACTCCTGCTCGCACCCGACCCGCAGGGTCGGCAGCTCCCTCCCCCGATTGGGTTCTCCGCGACGTAACCTTCGCCATCGATCCCGGCGAGACCGTAGCCATCGTCGGCCACACCGGCGCCGGCAAGACCACCCTAATTTCGCTGCTGCTGCGTTTCTATGATGTCCAAAGAGGAGCAGTCAGAATCGACGGCGTCGACGTCAAAGAGATGGACCTCTCCGACCTGCGCAGCCGCTTCGGCGTGGTCTTGCAGGATCCCTTCTTGTTCAGCGGGACGATCGGAGGAAATATCCGGCTCGGCACCAAGCGCATTAAGGATGCCGACGTCGAGCAGGCGGCCGAAGATGTGAACCTGGCTGATTTCATCCGCACCCTGCCAAAAGGCTTCGACGAAGAAGTGCGGGAGCGCGGGTCGACGCTTTCCACAGGCCAGAAGCAACTCATCTCATTCGCACGCGCCCTCGCGCACGAACCGAAAATTCTGATCCTTGATGAAGCCACATCGAGTGTGGATACGGAAACCGAATTCCGCGTGCGCGATGCGCTCAGCCACATGGTCGAGGGACGCACGTCGCTGATCATTGCCCACCGGCTTTCGACCGTGCAGCGCGCCGACAAAATCATCGTCATGCACAAAGGCCAGCTCCGCGAAATGGGCACTCACCAGCAACTCCTCGCCCAGCGCGGGATTTACTTCAAGCTCTACCAGCTCCAGTACAAAGATCAGGAAGCCAATGTGGCGCGGGTGCCCCTTCGGCCAGGCTCAGGGCAGGTCTCGCCCGCGAATGCAGATGGCTTCAGAGAGCCCGAAGTCACCGCTAGAGGGGATGACTAGGCACGATCCGAGAACTCTATACAATGCTCTCTTGCGAATCCTGATCTCAGCTGGCGAGGCATCCGGGGAAATGTACGGCGCGCAGCTCATCGAAGCCCTCCAGCGAGCTGCCGAGCGAAACACTGCGGAGCTTCGCTCCGCCGGAGAACCGGGGGGGGCTGTCCCCACACAAGCCTCACTTGAATTCTTTGGCGTCGGCGGAGACCGCATGCGCGCTGCCGGCTGCGACACCGTCGTCGACGCGAAAGATCTCTCAGTCGTCGGCATCACTGAAATCTTTAGCCATCTGCCGAAAATCTACCGGCTCTTCCAACATCTGATCAAAGAAGCTGACAAGCGCAAGCCCGATCTCGCCATCGTCATCGACTCGCCGGCCTTCAACTGGCGCGTGGCGCGGCAAATGAAGAAGCGCGGCATTCCTGTGGTCTATTACGTCGCGCCACAGTTCTGGGCGTGGCGGCAGGGGCGGGTGCGCCTGCTGCGCAGTTACATCGACAAAGCGCTGGTGATTTTTCCCTTTGAAGAAAAGTTCTATCGCGACCGTGGCGTGAACGCGACCTTCGTCGGCCATCCCCTGGCCAAATTGTCGCACCCGGCAATCGCCCGAGCCGACTACGCAGCGAAATTTCAACTTGACCCTGCGAAACAATGGATTACCCTTATGCCCGGCAGCCGGGTCAACGAAGTGCGCATGAATCTGCCCACGATCCTGCATTCTGTAACTCAACTCGGCGCTGACTATGAATTCCTGCTGCCGATCGCGCCTACGCTCGACCGCACCCTGCTGCAGCACCTGATAGGGAAACATCGCATCACGCTCGTCCCCGAATCCCTGCCCGCACTGTGGCATTCGCGCGCCGGTATTATTGCCAGCGGCACGGCCACGGTGGAAGCCGCAATGATGGGCACTCCGTTCGTAATGGTCTACCGCGTCTCCCCACTCACGTACATGCTGGGCAAACCGCGAGTGAAAGTCCCTTACTTCGCCATGGTGAACCTGATCGCTGGGGAACAAGTCGTGCCCGAACTGGTTCAGCGCGAGTTCACAGCGCAGAATGTTGTTTCTCGCTTGCGGATAATTCTGCCCGAGGGCCGCGAGCGCGCCTGCATGTTGGAAGGCTTAGGCCGGGTCAAAACGCTCCTGCGCGCGCCTGAGAGCACCCGTGAAGGTGCGCATCTGCATCCGGCAGACCGCGCCGCCGCAATGATCTGGTCGACTGTCAACTCACTTGGCGATTCCGGCGCCTCGCGCAGCTAGCCTCAACCGAAGTTCGTGCATCACAGATTAGGAGTAATCAAGGTAACTTGGTGAATTGGAGACGTTTGGCTTAAGCTCCGAGCGGGGTAGGATTTTCGTCGCTCGAAGCAAGACGAGCCGGGTGTTGGTCCTGACAAGCCATCAGGCAATGCAATAAACAACAAGGAAGGAAGTAGCTTTGATCGGTAGGACGAAAAGCTTGCACCTCAGCGGCACAGACACAACTCTCCCCCATACGGCTCGCGCCACGAAGTGGATCATGTTCTGGACTTCGATCATCGTCATTGGCATATTGGGTAACGTTTCCGCTCGGGCGCAGACGAAGCTCCCCCTGTCCAGCGCAGCGGAAGCGCCGGCTTCGGCCGCCCAGGAGACCACTAGTCAGCCGCAGCCAGGCAGCATCAGCGGTACGGTCGTTGACCGCGATGGAGCCGTCATCGCCAACGTGACCATAACCTTGACGCAGCCTGGAACCTCAACAGGCGTTGCGTCGACAGATGTCACCCCGAAAAGAGAAACCCATTCAGACGGCGATGGACACTTTGTCTTTGCGGATGTAGCTCCGGGGCCGTTTCAACTGACGTTTGCAGCGGCCGGCTTTGCGATTCTGGAGAAGTCCGGAGTTTTGCACTCCGGAGAGGACTACAGTCGACTCCAGATCGAGCTTGCCGCTCACGCCACCGTGGACGTTCTGGTAACACTGCCTCAGGAACAGGTAGCGGCAGATCAGATAAGAGTCGAGGAGCAGCAGCGTCTGCTCGGCGTCTTCCCGAACTTTTATGTCAGCTACAACCCTGGTGCGGTTCCCCTCACCACCAAGCTAAAATTCCAGCTCGCGTGGAAGGCAACCGTGGATCCGGTCTCGTTTGGAATTGTTGGCGTCGTCGCCGGAATTGAGCAAGCCGATAATGCCTTTAGCGGTTATGGACAGGGAGCGCAAGGCTATGGCATGCGATACGGCGCAGCCTACGCCGACCTCGTATCGGGAACATTTATCGGCAGCGCAATACTGCCATCCCTGTTGAAGCAAGATCCACGGTATTTCTACAAGGGAACGGGCAGCACGCGATCGAGGCTTCTCTATGCCATCGCGAATGCGGTTATCTGCAAGGGCGATAACCGGCGCTGGCAGCCGAATTACTCGTTTATCATCGGGGACCTCGCCGCCGGCGGCATTTCCAATCTCTACTATCCCGCCCAAAATCGCAACGGGGCGACGCTAACCTTCGCGAATGCGCTCATCTCAATTGGCAGTGGCGCGGTCGCCAACGTCATACAGGAGTTTTTCCTTCGGAAGCTCACGTCCCACGTCCCCAATCAAATTCCGTCTAACCCCTAGCATCTGGCACTGCGGCCGGCCGAGATGTCAGAGGTCGCCCGGAAGCCAAAAGCCGGAAGTCCGAAACCGCTGATCTTGTGCTCCCAGCATCTTTTAGAGGAGAATCTTCATCATAGGGAATGGTCAGCTCGTTATCCCGGAGATTCTCCTTAATGCAGATTCGCGTTCGGCGCGCCCAGAGCGTTCTTTCGGGTTCGTTCGCCCTGGTTCTACTGGCTTTGGTCGCGCTGCCGTCATTGGCTGCCGAAAAAACGCACCTGCGCGTCGAGGATTACGAGATCGAGGCCGAGCTTACCCCTCACTTGCATCAGATTGCGGCGCGAGCCAAGGTCAAATTCACCGCGCTCCAAGATCTCACGATCGCCGTCTTTGAACTGCACAACGACTTGCGCGTCACCCGGGTTCTCGACGAGCACAACCAAGCGCTCTCAGCCGAGCGGGTGACGCAGGATTCGACCATCCGCGTAGCCCTGCCAGCCGGCCTGGCCAAGGACGCCACCACAACGCTCACGTTCGAATACGAAGGCAACCTCGAGACCGCCGACGATAGCCCGGTTCCGGGCCTGAAGCTCGCTTATGTCGGCGACGACACCAGTTACCTGCTCTATGCCGGCCGTTGGTTCCCGGTGAGCGGCTACGGCCTGAACCGCTTCACCTCGACCATCAGCATCACTGTACCTGCTCACATGCTGGTGATCGGCAGTGGAAAGTCGACGGTTACCGAGAATCCTCCCTCTACCAAGCCGAATACCAACGGTCTACCTACAAAAACGTTTACCTTCGTCTATGCGAAGCCGAGCTTCCCTGGAACCATCATCGCGGGCATCTTCCAGCAATATAAAAGTGACGAAGCCGGAATGGATTTGCACGTCTTCTTCAAACCCACCCACGAGAAATTCGCCCCGGAGTACACTACTACTGCAGTGCAGGAATTCAGCTACTTCGTCACGCTTTACGGGACTCCTCTTTCGCAGAAGCTCAACGTTGTGGAGCTGCCGGGCGACACGGTTCCATACGCTTGGGCACCGGAGATCGCCGCTCTGGCTGGCCCCTCGATCACGGAAAAAACCAATTACCGCCTACTCGCCAACGCCATCGCTCATCAATGGTGGGGAGTTGCGGTAAGTCCCGCCAGCAAAGATGATTGGTGGCTGACCGACGGCTTCTCCCGCTATTCCGAGGCCATGTACGTGGAGAACGCCGCCGGCGCCGCGGGGCTGGAAGAAGCTGTAAAGGATATGTCGGTGGGCGCGCTGGCCTACGACACGGTTCCGCTGTCGAGCGCCAGCAAGCTTGATCCGTTTTCCACCGAGTTTCAGTCGCTGGTGACCGACAAGGGCGCGATGATCCTCCACATGCTGCGCTGGGTGCTGGGCGAAGACAAATATCTCAAGACCATGCGCGAGTTCGCCGAGACGTACTCCGGCAAATCGGCGACCATGGACGACTTCCGCACCATCGCCGAGAAGAACTACGGCGATCAACTCACCTGGTTCTTCTCCCAATGGCTCGATTCCACGGGCGCTCCCGAATTCAAAGTGAAGTACACCACCTACCGCCTGGGCAGTAATAAAGGTTTTCGCGTAACCGGCGAGATTTCCCAGGATCTCGACCTGTTCCGCATGCCCGTGGATCTGCGCATCGAAACCGACGGCAAGACCGAAAACAAGAAAATTGACGTGGTGGGAACCAACTCAGCGTTCAGCGTTGAAACTTTTGGACGCCCGAGGCGTATCTCGGTCGATCCCGATCACCGCGTGCTAACCAACTCGTCGGATGTGAAGTTGCGCTCTTCGATCCTTCGCGGCATGGCGCTGCAACAGCAGGGCGACCTCGCCGCCGCGCTCGCCGAGTTCAACAAAGCTCTTGACCTGAATCGGAATAGCTCTTTCGCCCACTACCGCATAGCCGAAGTGTTCTTTCTGCAGAGAAACTATCAGGCCGCAGCCAACTCCTACCGCGCATCCATCAACGGCGACGGCGATCCGCGGTGGACCGAAGTCTGGAGCCATGTCGAGCTGGGAAAAATCTTCGACATCACCGGCCAGCGCGAGCGCGCCATCAACGAATACCGGCAAGCCATCCAGACCAACGACGATACCTTCGGGGCTCTCGAAGAAGCCCGCAAATATCTGCAGAAAGCCTTTGAGCGGCCCAAGAACTAAAGAGTAAGAGTTAGAGCTTGAGAATGCCGCTCAGCTTCGATTGGCTCCGGCTCCCAATGCTTTTGCCCTGCGTCGCGGTAGATCGAATTGGAGAACTTCGCCGTGTAAGGCCGGGCGCAGGTGTTGATCGACCGCCGGCGGAACGAATCTTGGCGTGGTTCAGGCTGGCGACGAGGATTCGCCGGAAGCGCACCTCGCAGTACCCGGCCATAAGCTTCCATGAAATCGAACGGAACTTTTTGCAGCGCATCTTCTTGCCGGGCAAGCTGTCGTAGTCGATCTTGCTGCGACCGATCCGCGGTCACGTTCGTGCCCTTGCACAGTTGCTCAATCCGCACAACCGCCCGGTCGATAACGCGCGCGAACTCGGCCCCGTCGGGCCGCTCGCGGCCCTCCCGCAAACGCTGCTTCGCATCCTCGACGGAAAACCAGTTGCGGTTTCGGTTGGATTCTTTTGGCCGGCTGAGGCGCGATACTTCGCAAAGATGAGCGTTGACCGCGAGTTTTGTCGCAGAGGACTCTGCAGAAGATTTCCGCGTGGCGCGCCCCTTGTGTCGAAAATACCGGGCGAACGAGGCCTCCTCGATGCGGCCATGAACTCCCGCTTCTTCAAAAGCCTCCACTGCAGCCGCCTGGGCATGAGTGAGCCCCGGTTCGGCCTTGCCTTTGGGGAATGTCCAGCGCGCACTGCCCCGAGTCCGCACCAGCAGAAACTCGATAGCGTTGCCGCGGAGCCGGTAGCAAACCGCAGCGACCTGTTCGCATTCACGCAATTTGTGCAGTTGCGACAGTCGAACAAAATGACCGGCTGGTCGTTGCGTCCCAACTGCAGACCCGGCTTCGGTTGGGTGCCAAACTCTTCGATTTCTCACCATCGCATTCATCGGAACAGAGTGCACGAAGCCTGCTGGCTCTGACTAGAGCACAGCTTGGTTCTCGGAACCGAAGTTTGCCTGACTTGCTCCCGGCCGAGCTTCGGGAATCCTTCTACGTACTTGCGCCTCGCGACTCCGCCCAGACAATATGCATCTTTATCGGCCTGATCGCCGCGAGGGAACTCTTGGAGAATATGCATTGTCTACGGTGCAATCGCGAGCTTGGAACGGGGCAGAAGTCTGTGGCGCTTTACATGTTCGCGCAGACTGTCGGGATCAAACCGCGGCAGAAGTCGACCGCCCATCGCATCTCCTTCTGTCCGCAATGTTCGGTGTCATTGGCGATGGGCCCGCCTCCTGAAGGGGCGCTCAATATGGCGGCGTGGGACATGATTCGCGATCTGGTCGGTTCCGATCCCGCTCTGAACCAAGCCGCCTGGGAGAATCTGAGCGGAATCTTGGGTTTGCTGCCGGCGACCGGCACAGACGGCACGCCTGGCACGACGCACGGCGGGTACTTCGAGTTCTAGCTAACCTTTTTTGCCTCGTCCCGGTCTAATGTACCAACGGCAGCAGGGAACTTCCCATGACCCGGCTGCGTACCACTGATCAGATGATTGAAGGGAAACCGCTTGGGCGGGAATTGAGACCCCTCGCTTAGCGGTTGCCCGGGACCCCCACGCACCTCCCTGGAGGCGTGGGGGTGTGTCTTATGCGAATCCTTCTCGACATCGTGCGGCAGTCGCTTTCGACCCTCTGGGCGCACAAACTGCGCTCCTTCCTGACCATGTTCGGAATTGCCTGGGGAGTAGGGTCTTTGCTGCTCCTTGTAGGGTTGGGAGAAGGCTTTCGCAGCGGCCAGGAAAAGAACATGGCCGAACTCGGGCAGGACATCATGTTCCTCTTCCCCGGCCGCATTCCTGCCGTCGCCGGCAGCTACACCTCAGCCCAGCCTTACTACCTCACCTACAGCGACTACGTCGACATTCGCGACCAGTCCAGATTTCTACGCGCGGTTTCCCCCGTGCTCGAGCGCGATGACATCCGCGCCGTAAGCGACTACGGTTCCACCAACGGCCAGGTTTTCGGGGTGGTTCCCGAGTACAGCCAGATCCGCAACATGCCGATCGACCCAGGCCGTTGGTTTAATGACGAAGACAACTCGCAGCATCGCCGCGTGGCCGTGGTGGGATGGGAACTGCTCAAGAATATGTTTCCCGGAGTGCCTGCCGTGGGCAGCACCATCCTGCTCAACGACATGGATTTCAAGGTGATTGGCGTCATCCCCAAGATCGGCAAAGAGGGGCAGAACGGCACTAACCATCGCATTTTCGTACCCTTCGACACCATGCGGATGCTTTTCCCTCTCACAGCGCAGAACTCGGAAAATGCCATCTCGTTCATCAATTACCGGCCCGTCAAGAAAGAGCTGCACATTGAAGCCATGAATGAGGTTCACGCTATCGTCGCCCGGCGGCATGGCTTCGATCCCAAGCTCGACGACGCTTTCAATGACTGGGATACCATCGACGGCGCCATCCGCGTGGCCAAGATTTTTGACGCAATGGATTGGTTTCTCGGCGTGGTCGGGGTCGTCACCCTTGGCCTGGGCGCCATCGGCATCATCAACATCATGCTGGTTTCGGTAACCGAGCGCACCCGCGAAATCGGTCTGCGCAAAGCTTTGGGCGCAACGCACCGCAATATCATGACCCAGTTTTTTGTCGAAGGCGCATTTCTCACCGCGTTCAGCGGCGGCATCGGCCTGGCAATCACAACCGTTTTTGTGACCTTGCTGGCGCAGTTGCCATCTCCCGAGGGATTCGACACACCGCGCATCGTGCCGACTTCCGCCCTCGTTGCCATTCTTTCACTGTCGCTGGCGGGCATCGCCGCAGGCCTTTATCCCGCGCGTAAAGCTGCTTTGCTTCCGCCAGTGGAAGCGCTGCGGCAGGAATAAGAAATACAGAGGTCAAAGTGCAAACGCATCTGTTCTAACTTCTGCATTCTGACTTTTGACTTGTGACTTTGGAGTAATCATGTTCACCGACCTCGGCAAGCAAGCTTTCAACGCGCTAAAGCACAACCAACGCCGCTCCCTGCTCACCATGCTGGGTATGGCGTGGGGTATCGCCACGGTCGTCTTACTGCTGGCCTACGGAGCCGGTTTTCAGAATGCGTTGATGATCGCCTTCCGGACCTTTGGGGGCAATCTCGTCGCTATTTTCCCTGGACGCACTTCCCTGCAAGCCGGCGGCACCAAAGCCGGCGTGCAGGTTCGCCTTACCCGCGATGATCTCGATTATCTGCGCGCCGAGGTGGCGATGATCACCCGCATTTCTCCCGAGGTTGATAAGCAGAGCCTCGTCGTCTTCGGCGCGCGCAGCGGAAGCTACGGCGTTCATGGCATCTATTCCACCTACGAGAAGATTCGTGCCCTCGACGTGGGCGAAGGCGCATTCTTCGGCGAGCAGGACGATTTCACTCACTCCCGTGTGGCCGTCATCGGCTCCGCGGTAAAGAAAAAACTTTTCTCCGGCCAGAATGCGCTAGGGGAAAGCATTCGCGTCGACGGCATTTCCTACAAAGTGGTCGCCGTCCTGCGGCACACAATTTCCAATGGCGACGAGGACATGAACTCCCTGGTCTACGTCCCCTACAGCGCCATGAGCGACCTCAAGAATACTTTTTATCTTGATGGCATCATGATGGATTATGAAGGCGACCACAGCAAAGTAGTCGAAGCCGTGCGTGGCTCCATGGCCTTTCATCACAACTTCAATCCTAAAGATGATCGCGCTATCTTTGTTTTTGACGCCGTGAAAGATCTGGCCGACCTGAATGTGATCACGGTCGGGATCAAGGTCCTGCTGGGATTCATCGGCATGCTGACGCTGGGTATCGGCGGCGTCGGCCTGATGAATATCATGCTGGTTTCAGTGACCCAGCGCACCCGCGAAATCGGCGTGGAAAAAGCCCTGGGCGCCCACCGCTGGCACATTCTTTTTCAATTTCTCGCAGAGGCTCTGGTGATTACCGCCTTGGGCGGGCTGCTCGGCGTGGTTTTGGCTTATCTGGTTTCCTGGAGCGTAGGCTCGCTCACCCTGTGGAGCGCCTTCATTGAAGACGCCAGCGAAGGTGATATCCACCTCTATATCGATTCCGGCACGCTGATCTGGTCGACGGCGATTCTCAGTTTCGTCGGCATCGTCAGCGGCATGTTGCCCGCAATCAAAGCTGCACGACTGAATCCCATCGAAGCGTTGCGCTACGAGTAAATCCCCGTTTGGATTGTCATCCTGAGCGAAGTTGTTGCTTCGCGAAGCGAAGCAACGCAGTCGAAGGATCCCTTGCGGCGCTTGCTTTACAATCCTCCTGTGCCCGAAAGCGCCACCACTCGACTCGACCGCGTCCTCGCCCAGCTCCGCCTCTACGAGCATCCGCTCCTCACTTTTTCAGCGCGCTCCAAAGGTGAGGGTGCCGAAGTCATCATCCAGTTCAAGGATGCATCTCTTCCCGTGCATACATATTACTTCGACCTGCATCCCCGCGATCTCGACCATCCGCAATTCGAATGGAGCTTCCAGCGCCAGCTCTACGATGCATTGCACGATTATTTCTGCGAGATGTTCGTCCGCACCCCGCAAGACCGCGCCGAGCGCTGCCAGAAGGAATTGTGAATCTCCCGCGCCAGAAGATCGAGCGGGAAATCATCAAGCTCGGCCCCATCCCCTTCTCGCGCTACATGGAACTCTGCCTCTACGATCCGGAAGTCGGCTACTATTCGCGAAACGCGGAACAATTCGGCAAGGCTGGAGATTTCTACACCTCGAGCGATGTGCACGCTGTCTTCGGCCGCCTTCTGGCACGCCAGTTCGAGGAGATGTGGCGTGCTCTCGGCCGGCCGGAGCACGTCGATTTTGTCGAACTCGGCCCCGGGCGTGGCTTGTTCGCGCAGGATGTGCTGGATTGGTCTGAGAAGAAGTTTCCGGAATTCTTCCGCGCGCTGCGTTACGTCCTCGTCGAAAACTCGCCCGCGCTGCGCCGGCGAATCAAAGAGACGCTGCAAGGTCATCTGGAATCAGGAAAAGCCCAGCTTGCCGCGACAAATCCGCTCGGGCTCGGCGAGGGTCCAGCCGCAGAGCGACGAAAGAATGCAGCCCATGGCGCAAGCCGTGGGTCTGACGAGGGACAGGAACAAGCGCCGAAGGCGCGGAAGAAAATGCCCCTTGACGAAGCGTCGGGGGCAAACACAATCGTCTTCGCCAACGAATTCTTCGACGCCCTGCCGGTCGAAATCCTCAGCGCGGAGGGATCGCTGCGTATCGACACCCGCGATGGCCGGTTCATCGAAACCTGGGCCCCAGCTTCGCCAGAAGAACTCGAATTCCTCGACCGTTATTCAGTCCATCCTGAGCCTGATGAGTGCGTCGAAGTGCCGCTGGCCGCGCAACAATCCATCGATCGCATCGCCGCCAGCATTCAGCGCGGATTTCTCATCGCCATCGACTACGGCTACACTCGCGAGGAACAGCTAGCCGGACGACATCGCGGAACTCTAAAAGCTCTTCGCCAGCATTCCATCAGCACCAATCCCTACGAAGCTCCGGGCGAACAAGACATCACCGCCGACGTGAACTTCACCGCTCTTGCCGCCGCCGCGGAGAGACAAGGAATGCAAACGCACAAGCTGATCACGCAATCCCAATTCCTGATGGGAATCGGGGAAGCCAATCAGTTTGCCGACGCCTTCGAAGAATGCCGCCTGCCACAGGAGCGAGCTAAAGTCGCTCTGCAGCTCAAGCGTCTGGTCACCCCCGCCGGGATGGGCGAGAGCTTTCAGGTTCTGATTGCCAGCAAGGGGGTGGAACAGGAGAGAATCGATTCGCTATCTGGTTTGACCTTCGGCCGCAAGCCAATTGCGCGGTGACTGCACGACTACCGCTTAACCCCCGCGAGAACTGCCTTTTCATCCAATGTCGGTTCGGCAGCTTTGCTCTTTGCCGCAACTTCCGAAT
>Ga0302326_10004670_pt1 | contig 31573 bp, 33 predicted proteins | sample Palsa_T0_3_FD_202264 | JGI IMG/M metagenome (GOLD analysis project Ga0302326, IMG submission 202264) | Peat permafrost microbial communities from Stordalen Mire near Abisko, Sweden - Palsa_T0_3 | ecosystem: Environmental > Terrestrial > Soil > Palsa > Peat permafrost | place: Sweden: Abisko...
GACGGCAGCTCGGAAGCGGGTTCCCTCGGCCGGGCACTTCTGGCCGGACGGCGTGAAGTACGGGTACGCAAAGATCTTGCGGCTTTCTTTGAGATTTCGCGCTCCTCCACTTTCGTGTCGCACACCCTATCCCATGTGCGGGATGGCTGATGCCCTGCCACAGCATGTATAATAAAGGAATCGCATAAACGCTGGACGGCGAGGTCCGCCTTGCCGCCGCGCGAGTTTCCATGTTCGATAACCTATCCGACAAGTTGCAACGCGTCTTCAAGAACCTGCGCGGCGAAGGCAAGCTCACGCCCGAGAACATGGAGTCCGCCCTGCGCGAGATCCGCGTGGCCTTGCTGGAGGCCGATGTCAATTTCCGCGTCGTCAAGCAGCTCATCGAAAACATCAAGCAGAAGGCCATGGGCGAGGAAGTGCTCATGTCCCTCTCCCCTTCCCAGCAGGTCATCAAAATCGTCCGCGATGAGCTGATCAAGATTCTGGGCAGCCATGAATCCAAGTTGCGCTTCTCGAACGAACCGCCTAGCGTGCTGCTGATCGTGGGCCTGCAGGGCTCCGGCAAAACCACATCCACCGGCAAGCTGGCGCGCTGGCTCTCGAAGAACGGCCACCGCCCGCTGATGGTGTCGGTGGACGTCTATCGTCCCGCCGCGCGTGAGCAATTGCGGGTGGTGGCGCGCGACGTGAACCTGCCCATCTATACCGGCACGCCCGAAGAGACCCTGCCCGCCGACCTGGTCCGCTCCGCGCGCAAGGAAGCCGTTAATTCCGGGCGCGATGTGCTGCTGGTGGATACCGCCGGCCGCCTGCACATCGACGAGGAGTTGATGACCGAGCTGCAGCAATTGAAAGAGCAGCTCTCGCCGGTCGAAATCCTGTTCGTGGCCGACGCCATGACGGGCCAGGACGCCGTGAAGTCCGCCGATGAGTTTCACAAGAAGCTGGGCATCACCGGAGTCATCCTCACCAAGATGGATGGCGATGCGCGCGGCGGCGCGGCCCTGTCCATCCGGCACGTTACCGGCCAGCCGCTCAAGTTTGTGGGCGTGGGCGAAAAATTCGACGCGCTCGAGCCGTTCTATCCGGACCGCGCCGCTTCCCGCATCCTGGGCATGGGTGATGTGCTGTCGTTCATCGAGAAGGCCGAGGAAGTCATCGACAAGAAGCAGGCCGTCGAGATGCAGCGCAAGCTCATCGACAATGAGTTTACGCTTGACGATTTCCGCGACCAGATGCGCCAGCTCCGCAAGCTCGGGCCGCTCGAAAACGTGCTGTCGATGATGCCGCAGGTGGGCATTCTGAAGGATCTCAAGAACGTGAAAGTGGATGAGAAGGAAATCACGCATGTGGTGGCCATCATCGATTCGATGACGCCTAAGGAACGCGCCAACCACATGCTGGTGAATGGCAGCCGCCGGCGCCGCATCGCCAAGGGCAGCGGCACCAGCGTACAGGAAGTGAATCAGTTGCTGAAGCAGTACTCGCAGGCCAGAAAGATGATGAAGAGCTTCTCCGGCGGACTGCTGGGCAAGAAAATGGGCAAGTTCAAATTACCGAATTTCTTAGGAGTGTGAATGTTGATGATCCGTTTGGCGCGGTTTGGCGCCAAGAAGAAGCCGTTTTACCGCATCGTGGTGATAGAGAAGGAGCGCGCCCGCAATGGCCGCAACCTGGAAGTTGTGGGCCACTACAATCCGTTAACCGACCCGGCCAAGGTGGACTTGAACCATGAGCGCATCACCTATTGGACCAAGAACGGAGCCCAGCTTTCGGACACCGTCGCGCGTCTGATCAAGAACAATCCGGAACCCGCACCCGCGCCGGCAGCCTGAAACCGGGCTGAAACACCGCTGAAACACGGCTGAAGCAAAGGTTAAGTGTAAGAAAAGTAACGAGTAGGATGGACCTGGACGGGTTTGGCCGCCGCTAGCCTTTGTTACCATAAGAAGTGAGGGAGGCGGGATGATGAAAGAGTTGATCGAAGATATCGCGAAGGCACTGGTGGACATCCCGGAAGAAGTTGCCGTTCGGGTAGTGGAAGGGGAGCAGGTCACGGTGCTGGAATTGCGGGTCGCCCAAAGCGACTTGGGCAAAGTGATCGGCAAGCAGGGTCGGACCGCCCGGTCCATCCGCACTATTTTGGGAGCGGCGGGCATGAAGTTGAATCGGCGCTTCACCTTGGAAATCCTCGAGTGAGTTCGGCCGCCGCGGGTTCCGGGCAAGGACGATTGAGGGCCCTCATGGGCCGTCATGCGCCATCATGGGAAATGACTGGGTTACGGTCGCCGTTCTGGGGCGCGCGCGCGGCATTCGCGGGGAGCTCACGGCTTTTGCGCTCAGCAAGCCGGAGCGGTATGCGAGCCTGCGTGAGGTCTTCCTTTTTCCCGAGGGCTCGCGGCGCGAAGTGGAGTCGGCTTGGTTCCACGACAATCGGCTGATCTTGAAATTCCGCGGCGTGGATAGCATGTCGGACGCCGAGGAGTTGTCCGGGTGTGAAGTGCGTGTGCCCCTGGGCGAGCGCATACGCCTGGAGCCGGGCGAGTACTTCGAATCGGATTTGATCGGATGTGAAGTGATCGAGCGGGACGGCGCATCGCTAGGTCGGGTGACCGCGTTGCAGGACGGCGGAAGCTCAGGGTTGCTGGAAGTGGAAGGCGGGCTGCTGATTCCGTTTGTGCGCACGATTTGTGTGGCCATCGAGCCGGAAGCCCGCCGGATTGTGGTCGAATTGCCCGCTGGATTGAAGGAACTGAACCAGACGTGATTTTTCATGTGCTCACGATCTTCCCGGAGTTTTTTGAGGGACCGTTCGAGCATGGCGTAATCAAGCGGGCGCGCGACACGGGCGCGATCGAGATTCGCATACACAATCTGCGGGATTGGACATCCGACCGGCACAAGACCGTGGACGACCGGCCATTCGGCGGCGGAGAAGGCATGCTGCTCAAGCCGGAACCTTTGTTTCAGGCGGTGGAGTCGATTTTCCCGTCGGAACAAGCCGGGCAGGCGTCTGGCCTGTCCCGCAAGACCGTGCTGCTCTCCGCGCAGGGCCGCCTGTTCAACCAAAAGGTCGCCAACGAATTCAGCGGCCTGCCGGAACTGCTGTTGATTTGCGGGCGTTATGAAGGCGTCGATGAGCGCGTAGCCGAGCATCTGGCCGATGCCGAGCTATCCATTGGGAATTATGTGTTGAGTGGCGGCGAATTAGCGGCGGCAGTAGTGGTTGACGCGGTGGCGCGCCAGCTGCCCGGAGTGTTGGGCAACGAATCGTCCGCTGTGTTCGAGTCGTTTCAGGATGGCGGCCATGCGGGGGCCGTGCTCGATTGCCCGCAATACACTCGTCCTGCTGAGTTCCGCGGTTGGAAAGTGCCGGAAGTTTTGTTGAGCGGAAATCATGAAGAAATCCGCCGCTGGCGGCAGCGGGCCGCGATGGAGAAAACCGCGCGCCTGCGTCCGGACCTGATACGGCCCGATCAGGATAGAATATAGAATTAGGATAGGAAATGAACAACTCCCTGTTGACGAAAGTCATTAACAAGAACAAGCGCACCGACACTCCCGAGTTCCGGCCGGGCGATACCATTCGCGTGCACGTGAAGATCAAGGAAGGCGACAAGGAACGCTTGCAGGCCTTCGAAGGAACGGTAATTGCGCGCAATAACACCGGCATGGGCGAGAGCATTACGGTGCGCAAGGTCAGTTTCGGCCAGGGTGTGGAGCGTATTTTTCCCATCCATGCCCGGGTCATCGACCACATCGATGTGGTGCGCACCGGGCGCGTGCGCCGCGCCAAGCTTTACTATTTGCGCGGACTGAAGGGCAAGGCCGCCCGCCTGCGCGAACGCGAGTGACGTGAAAGCCTTGTGGGGCGGGCGTCCACGCCTGCGGTGGGTCTCCAGACCCGCCCTCTGCGCGCGCTACTGCTGCGAGAGAATCATCAGCGAGTACGGCCCGATGGTCAGGCTGCCGCTGTAAGGCATGCCTGAATATGCGCGCGTCGTCCAGAAGTTTGTTCGTGTCGTCCACTTGATAGATGTTCAGCCCGTCGCCCGTAAGGTTCGGTGTGTGACCCGCGGTATCCTTGTGCACCGCCGCCATGTTTCGATAGGATTTTGGTCATAGTATTTTCGAGAGCGCGCAGGCATTGCGGCCTGGGTTTGCCGGCGGTCAACCGTGGCCCCAGTTGCGTCGCTCCAACAACTCGGCGTCCGGGTCGCCGCCCCGCTTTCTGCTGCGGAACAGCAGTTTGGCCGTCAGGAAAAAGCCCAGCGCCCAGTTCAGAAGTTCCAGCCCGATAAAGGCATTATGCAGCATCCAGAAGCGCGTACGCTCGGGCGATGGCTGGTCGATGGGAATCCAGTCGATGATACGTCCCAGGAACACCATCTGCGGGGTCAACGCGAATCGCTGCAGGATCGCCACCAGCAGCATCAGCAAGCAAAGCAGCAGCGAGAAGTTCTTCTCGGTGCTGCCGAAAAGCAGGGTGAGCAGCAGCGCTGCGCCGATCCCCGTTTCGATCAGCCCCCAGGCTTCGAAATACCAGCGGTTCTGCTCGGAGACATGATGCCGCAGCAAAACGCGGGCGTCCGTCCCCAGCTTTTCTAAACGCTGCGCGGCGGGCTGCGCGGGCTTCGCCAGCAAACGGTCCACCGACCGGAAATTCTGGGTCGCCACCATGTCCATGAAGAGTCCGCCCCCCAGCCAAAGGCCCAGCAGGAAACAGGCGAATCTGCGGAAGTGCACGAGAGCAATTCTACCGCGAATCGCGTCCCGAAACACGCCGTAAGCGCGTCCGGAAGCTCTCCTTGACAGCTTAGGAGAGAGCATGTATACTCCTCCTAAGGAGCTTAGAGGAACACCATGGCCAACATTGACAATCGGGCCGATCGGGCCGAACTGCTGCCAGGCACTCTGGATTTGCTGATCCTGAAGGCCGCGTCGTTGGGAGCGCTGCATGGTTATGGCGTGCTGCTGCGCATCGGACAGATTTCCGGCGGCGCGCTGACCATCGAGCAAGGCGCTTTATATCCGGCCCTCTACCGTCTCGAAGTCCAGGGTCTGCTCGACTCCGAATGGGGCACTTCGGAGAACAACCGCAGGGCCAAGTTCTACCGCCTGACGCCGGCCGGGCGTAAACGGCTGCGCGCGGAGACGGAGAGCTGGAACCGCTCGGCGTCGGCCGTTGCCACCGCGCTGGGCGCCAAGCCGCAGGAGGTCTGACATGCTGAAACAAAGGCTGAAACGCTTAAGGTTGCTTTGGCGGGCGCTCGCCGTACGTCCGGCGCTTGAGCGCGACATGGACGACGAACTGCGCTTCCACCTGGAGAGCCGCGCCGCCGACCTGGTCCGCTCCGGCGTCGTGCCGGCAGCCGAAGCCGCCCGCCGCGCGCGCATCGAGTTCGGGGGGGTGGAACGATACAAGGAACGGTGCCGCGAAGCGCGCGGTCTGCGGCTCTTCGACGAGCTGCGCGGCGACCTGCGCTATGCGTTCCGTGTTCTCCGCAAAAGTCCCTCCTTCGCTCTGACTGCGGTGGTCACCCTGGCGCTAGGCATCGGCGCGAACACCGCCATCTTCAGCGCCGTGAAAGCCGTGCTGCTCAATCAACTGCCGTATCGCGACCCGGACCGTCTGGTGAAGCTGGGCGAGTCCGACGACGGGGAGAAACGCGCCGGGACCATCGGCTACACCACGGCCTACGACTGGCGCAGGTTGAGCCATTCGTTCGAGAGCATGTCCCTCTACCGCACCGCGGCCGGCGCCATCGTCGAACGGGGCGAGCCTGAGTTGGTGAACGGCTTGCGCGTCAATTACGACTTCTTCGACACTCTCGGCATCCGCATGCAGATCGGCCGCGCCTTCCTGCCCGAGGAGGACCGCCCCGGCCACCGCTATGAAGTAGTGCTGGCCCACGGCCTTTGGATGAGGCGATTCGGCGGCGATCCAAATATCGTCGGCCGCGTCATACGGCTGAGCGATTCTTCATTCACGGTGGTGGGCGTGTTGCCCGCCGGTTTCCGTCCGCTCGGAATTGAGGGCTACGGCACGCCCGAGATTTTCGAACCACTCGGATATGCGTTGACCGATCCGTTCGCCTGCCGCGACTGCCAGCACTTGCAGTTGATCGCGCGCCTGAAGCCGGGTGTGGCGCCGGCCCGGGCGCACGCCGAGTTGAACACCATCATGGCCGATCTCGTGCGGCACTACCCGGCATCCTACCCTCCGCAGGCAACTGTCGCGTTCGAGCCGCTGCACGACCACATTGTCGGCCGCGTTGGTACGGCGCTCTGGGTGCTGATGGGAGCTGTCGCTTTTGTATTGCTGATCGCCTGCGTGAATGTAGCCAACCTGATGCTGGCGCGCGCCACTGGCCGCGCAAAGGAGATGGCCTTGCGCTCCGCGCTGGGGGCCGCGCGCTGGCGCATGATCCGCCAGCTCATTACCGAAAGCTTGCTGCTGGCCTTGGCCGGCGGTGTCGCCGGCGTGCTGCTGGGCTGGTGGTGCACCTCCCGGCTGGCCTCGCTCGCGCCCAGGGAGATGCCCCGCCTCAACGAGATTCACATGGACGCCACTGTACTCTGGTTCAGCCTGGCGGCGAGCTTGTTCACCGGCATGTTGTTCGGCCTGATGCCGGCGCTGCGCACCTCGCGCGCGGAGTTCGGCAAGACCACCGGCAGCCGTTCGCGTAGCGGCATGCGCGACCTGCTGGTTATTGGCGAGCTGGCTTTGGCCTTCGTGCTAGCCGTGGGCGCAGGTCTGCTGGGCAAGAGCCTTCTGCGCCTGGTCAACGTCGATCCCGGCTTCGATCCGCGCAATGTTTTGACCCTGAACACGTATGTATATGGCGCCCGCTACCAGAAGCCGGAAGCCGAACTGAACTACTACGAACAGGCGCTGGCGCGTTTGCGCGCCACGCCCGCCATCGAGAGCGTGGCGATGACCAGCTCGATTCCGTTCACAGGCTTCGACCGCAGCGGCTTCCACATTCGCGATCGCCGCCGGGCGCATGATTCGGAGGATCCCAGCGCCGATAGATACTCGGTGACGCCGGACTATTTCAAGGTCATGCGAATTCCCCTGAAGCGCGGCCGCCTGTTTACCGCTCAGGACAACGCCGCCGCATCCAAAGTCGCGGTGATCAGCGAAGCCTGCGCGCGCGAGCAGTTCCCGAATCGGGACTCCATCGGCAGGCAGATCCAGTTGGGCGGCCGCGACGACGGCAAACCGTGGATGACCATCGTGGGGATTGTTGGCGATGTGCGCCAATACGGCCTGGACACCGCATCCAATATCGCGGCTTACATCCCGCAAGCCCAAGATCTGTCGTTCGGCTATGCGCTCGTCGCCCGCACCGCCACCGATCCGCTCCGGTTGGAGAAAGCCGCGCGCGCCGCGTTCCTGGCTGAAGATCCGACACTTCCGGTCTTCCAGGTGCAATCCATGGAGGGCTATCTGGCGTCCTCGCTGGCGCAACGCCGATTCACTTTGGCCCTGCTGGCGCTGTTTGGCGGAATGGCTCTGGCTCTGGCGGCAGTGGGCATTTACGGTGTGGTCTCCTGCGCGGCGAGCTCGCGCACGCGGGAGATGGGAATCCGCATGGCGCTGGGCGCGGAACGGCGCGATGTGCTGTCTATGGTGCTGCGGCAGGCGGCGGTGCTGGCTTGTGCCGGGCTGGCGGCGGGGATTGCCGCGTCATTGGCGCTGACCCGTTTCCTCGCGACCCTGCTGTTCGAGGTGCGCACTACGGATCTCGCAACCCTGGGCGCCATTGCCGCGCTGCTCGCAGCCGTTGCGCTGGCGGCGAGCTATGTGCCCGCCCGCCGCGCCGCCAGCGTGGATCCGACGTTGGCGCTACGCTACGAGTAAGCTGCGGAGATGACCTTTCCCTCCGATGCCCTAGTTCCCTACCGCGAACAGAATTGCATCGTTGATGGCATAAGCCGTGCCGTCCACGCCGATCACAGTGGGCGTGTAAGCTTCTCCAATGCCTGCCGTAAGAGCTACCTTCTGGCTTAGGGTATTGGTAGTAAGATCCCAGCGGTACAGGTTACCATCCTCACTATTCGCCAGGATCGAGTTGCCGGGAATATCCACGGCCGCGGAGTTGATGCACCACTCCTTCACGCCCAGGGGAGGATTGGGTGTGGGGCCCAGAATGGTCAGAACTTCGTTCATCACGGTAACACCGGTAATGGGGTCCGTCTCCGTGGCATTCGGATCGAGAATCGCAATTCTGTTCTCTCCGTTTCCCGTGCCGATGCCTTCGTAGTTGTTGTACTTCGTCATCAGAAGATAGCCGGACGTGCCCGTGTACGACGGAACCATCGACGCTGGAAGTAGGGAGGCTGTCTCATCCCATCCGAAAGCGCCGGGAGTCTTGACATGCGAAAGGGCGGCATTGAAATGCAACAGCCAGCCGCGGTCGTTGTTTTCCGGAAACGGATTCTCGAGCACTCCGTAATACACATCTCCGTCCGGCCCGACAGTAGGGGACGCTGAGGAACTGTCGTCGATCGAGGCGTCGTCGCCGGACTTCGGATCTTTGAGTCGCAAACGCGCCACGGGCGCCAGCGTGGTGCTGTTCAAAGACACCAGATAACCAGCCGCGCCGTTACTCACGGTGACGTAAAGTGTCGTGCCGTCGGGGCTCAGCGCAGGCGCACAATTGTAGGGGACTTCTGTCATAGTTATGTCCGACGCCGCCGCGGTAACCGCGATCCAGTTCCCCTGCCCGTTGCTGTCGATGCGCGCGACCCCGCTGGTAAGGCCAGCTAAGGGACTCGTGCCATTCACCAGGAAGCCAAAGTACACGTCCCCACTTTCATCTGTCGTGAGAGGCGTGTTGATGTAAACGCTGCTGCTGAAACCGGCAGGATTTGCCTGGTAGTTCGCCAACCCGTAGAACGCGATGCGGCCCCCGGATCCGGTTGCCAAGTCGGGGTCGTCGCGAAAACCGATGGTGCCACCCGCGGCTGGAAAGTAAAATCGCTTCGCGTTTAGAGCCGGGCCGAAAACCGGCGTCCACCCATGCGACGGGGGCAGGTCGTAGTCCGTCGGCGTGCCCCACACCAGGTTTCCGTTACCGGCTGTAAGCGCCTCCACGCGGAAGCCTCCGTTGGTCCCGGTCTTAACCGGGACGATGACGGTGTTGGCAGCCGTAATCAGAGGTGTGCCGTAGTGAATCAGTAACTCTTCGGCGCCGTCCGGAAGACCTCCACCATTGCGGCTGGAGTTTGGCGGGTGCAGATCCACCGGGGTCTGCCAGTGAATATCGTTCAATGCCTGGGACGCGGTGCTGGACGCCGCATTGTGATGCGCATCCTTCGCAAAGTTGGTCCACGCGGTCTGACCAAAGACCATGGGCGTGAAACCGAATACCAATAGCGTGAGAGCAGCGGGGGCGCCTGTATAACACGACTTAGAACGGCGCGGTTCGGAAGTGTGCATGAAAGTATCCTACATCGATTTGGCTCGGATAGTATCTGGAAAGAAACTTGTTTACAGACAGCAATAAGGTTGTTTACAAATCGCACAGAAACTCTGATTGCCGGCTATTCGATCAACTCGATCCTGGCGCGGTGAGGCGAATCGAGAGGTTCGGCGACCGCCACATACGCGGCGTCGTTAGGCCGTTAGACTGTGGCGCAGTTGCCAGAAGCGCGGGGCGTAAGGTTCGTGAGGTCGGCGGACCATGCGCAGGCCGCTCAGGACCTCGAGCGCCTGCGCGGCGCGACTGGGCTGCAGTTCTCCTAGCAGGTACAAACGGCGCAACACGTGGACAATCTCCAGGTGCCGTGCGCGCACGCGCCCGCCGACGCCGGTCGCGAGCAGCACCTCCACAAACGCCGATGCGTCAATCACGATCACGGCCGTCCCGTAATGCCCGCAATATTTCCACCGGGGACGTCTCTAGGTGTACGGGCTTGAGGCGCGCCTTGAGTTTCCGATGCAGATCGTCGGGGACGTGGCGCAACCGGATCATGGTGGGCATGTCTTTAGGTTATTTGCATGGCTGCACACGTCAAGCACACAACTCCCGCAAATCCCCCACCCAGTAATCCGGCGCCCACCTCGCCAGTTCATCCACCTTGCCATACCCATATCGGACCGCACATGTCCGCACCCCCGCGCGGCGCCCGGCTTCCATATCCGCCGGTGAATCGCCGACAAAGAGACAGTCCTCCACCCGTGCGCCAAGCGCCGCCAGTGCGGCCAGCACCACATCGGGCGCGGGCTTCGAAGGGAAGCCATCGGTGCCCTGGACATGGTCGAAGTATTGGATCAGGCCGAATTGCTCCAGCACCGCGCGGGTGGTGGGCGATCCCTTCGTAGTAGCCGTGGCCTTGCGGCCACCGAGCGCTGCCAGCCCTTCGGCAACGCCTGGATACACCCTGGTCTGCAGATGGCCGCGCGCCAGATAGTTACTGCGGTATTGCAGAATTAAACTGTCAATCTGCTGTGGGGAGTAATCGGGATACACTTCCGTAAACAGGTCGATCAGGTGGAGGCCGATGAAGCCCTTAAGATACTCGAACGAAATCTCCCGAGAGGGCGGCTTGAGCGCCAGCACCTGCTCGACCGCACCGCAGATGTCCGCGGCGCTATCGAGCAAAGTGCCGTCGATATCGAACAGGTATACCGGGAAGCGCGGGATCACGCCGGCTGTGGCCGTTCACCTTCGGAAAGTCCCGGCAGGCGACGGCTCGGTTCAGGGCGCAGCACCTGCTGCGTGCCATCGCCAGTATCCTTGGGCGGCGGCGGAGTAATCTGCGGCAGGGTGTCGCCCCTGATGATCTGCATCACTTCGCCGCCATCCAGGATCTCGCGCTCCAGCAGCGCTTCGGCTATCCGGACCAGCGCCTCGGAATGCTGTTCGATAATCCTCAGCGCGGTATCGTAGCCGCCCTGCACCAGCTTCTTCACCTGCTCGTCGATGCGGATGGCGGTCTCTTCGCTGTAGTCGCGGTGCTGCGCGATCTCGCGGCCCAGGAAGATCTGCTCTTCTTTCTTGCCGAAGCTCAGGGGGCCGAGTTCGCTCATGCCCCACTCACAGACCATCTTGCGCGCCATGTCGGTGGCCCGTTCAATGTCGTTGCCGGCGCCCGTGGTCATGTGGTGCATGTAACGCTCTTCGGCGATGCGGCCGGCCATCAGGATGGCCAGGCGCGCCTCCAGGTATTCCTTGTTGTAGGAATGCTTGTCGTCGATAGGCAACTGCATGGTTACGCCGAGCGCCATGCCGCGCGGGATAATGGTGACCTTGTGCAGCGGGTCGGCATCCGGTAGAGTAGCCGCCACCAGCGCGTGGCCCGCCTCATGGTAAGCAGTGTTGCGCTTCTCGGCGTCGCTCAGGATCATGGACTTGCGCTCTGCGCCCATCAGGATCTTATCCTTGGCCAGCTCGAAGTCGATCATCATGACCACCTTGCGGTTCTGACGGGCGGCGTTCAATGCGGCCTCGTTCACCAGGTTCGCAAGATCCGCTCCTGCCAGGCCCGGCGTGCCGCGGCCCAAAACGGAAAGATCGACGTTGTCGCCGAGGGGAATCTTCTTGGTATGCACGCGCAGAATCGCTTCGCGGCCCCCCACGTCGGGAAGCCCTACCACTACACGGCGATCGAAGCGGCCGGGACGCAGCAGAGCCGGATCCAGCACATCGGGCCGGTTCGTGGCGGCTACCAGGATCACGCCTTCGTTGGATTCAAAACCGTCCATTTCAACCAGCAACTGGTTCAGCGTCTGCTCGCGTTCGTCGTGCCCGCCGCCCAAGCCCGCGCCGCGATGGCGGCCCACGGCGTCGATTTCGTCGATGAAGATGATGCAGGGAGCGTTCTTCTTGCCCTGCTCGAACAGATCGCGCACACGGCTGGCGCCCACGCCCACGAACATCTCCACAAAGTCCGAACCGGAGATGGAGAAGAACGGCACACTGGCTTCGCCGGCAATGGCGCGCGCCAGCAGGGTTTTGCCGGTGCCCGGAGGCCCGATCAGCAGCACGCCCTTGGGAATGCGTCCGCCCAGCTTCTGGAACTTTTGCGGCTCGCGCAAGAATTCGATAATCTCCTGCAACTCCTCCTTGGCTTCTTCCACGCCCGCCACGTCCTTGAACGTGACCTTCTTCTGTTGCGTGGAATGCAGGCGCGCGCGGCTCTTGCCGAAGCTGAGCGCTTTGTTGCCGCCGCTCTGCATCTGCCGCATCATGAAGATCCAGAACGCGAGCAGCAGGATGAAAGGCGATGCCTGCACCAGCAGCGAGAACCAGGGATTCGAGTTGGTATCCTTAATTTCGACCTTGACGCCGTTCTGCTGCAACAGATCGTAAATCGCCGGATAATTGGTGGGGATGAGAGTGCGCAGACCTTTGTCGCTGCCCACATACGTACCGTGAACTTCGTTGTTCGCGATGTTCACGTCCCTAACCTTGTGGTCTTTGACCTGATCGACGAAGTCGGTGAAAGCGATCTGATCTTCGGTGGGGTGTTTACCTTGCCGGACTATGGTCCACAAAAGAACCGCCAAACAGATCAGAACCACCCAAAAAATTGCTGTCTTTATGTTAGAATTCACGAAACCTCCCACCGCTTACGCTCATGGGTGACAACTGGCCGGCTAAAGCCTGCCCTACCAGCATAGACGTTCGAAACATGCCAGTCGATTCCAATTACGTTACGCTCCGCTTTCCCGGATTCCCAGGACCGGGCTCGCGCCGGGGTAAGCGACGAAGCCTGCCGCCGGACCGAAGCGGCGCGCCCAAAGGATCGCATCGCCCATGGTGACAACAGGCCAATGACGGCGCTCCCACAACGGAACACGCGCTTGCTGGAACAGGATCTTGATCTTTTCCGTCCCGGTATGCCCGACTGGCTGGTACTGATCGCCGGGCCGCCAGTTCCGGACTTCCAGGGAACCGGATAGCCGATTCCAGTCTAAACAACCCACGCCTCCATTATATACGTCCTTTGTCGTCTCCGTTACGTTCGTATTTTCAAATAGTTCCGCATGTACCACCGCCTTTTGGCCAGGCAGTTGGACGGTGCCGGGCACAGGTAGAGCCAGGCGATAGTTGCGATTATCCAAATTATCGACCCCGGGCGGCGCAATGCGGAGCCAGTCGAAGGACCGAAAAATGTCGAGGCCGGGAATCTGCAGACGGCCGTGGCCTTCCGCCAAAGCCGCCAGATCCAGGACGCCTGCCAGGTGCTCGAAGCCCACACCGCGCAGATCGCCTTTGGCCAGTTCGACCGCGCGGCGGATGAAGCGGCGGGCCACAGCCAGGGGGAACGTAGCGAGCGGGCCGACTCGCAGCAACATCACGGGCGGATCGAAAACCAGGTGCGATGGCGCGAGGCGGGCCAGTTCGGATTCCCAGTAAGCCTCCTCGGCCTGCGCCCAGTCGGCGGTGTGCGCGAGGGTCTCGGCTATGGCGGGATTCCAGTCGCGGGTCAGTTGCGGCAGCAACTCGTGCCGGATGCGATTGCGCGCGAAGGCCGTCGACGCGTTGGTGGAGTCGTTGCGCCAGGCGATGCCGCGCTCTCGCAAAAATTGCTCGATCTCCGGGCGATCCCGCTCGATCAGCGGCCGGACGAGGCCCTCGTCCGTGACGGGCCGGATGCCGGCCAGTCCGGCGGTCCCGGAGCCGCGCAGGAAGCGAAACAGCACAGTCTCGGCCTGATCCGAGCGGGTGTGGCCAGTGGCGATGCGGTCGACCGTCCCGGCTTGTTTCAGGCGCTTGAAGAATTCCAGGCGGGCCGCGCGCGCCGTTTCCTCCAGATTGCCGCTAGTTTCGCGACAGAGGGCCGCCACATCGCTTTCCAACAATTCGAAGGGCAGATCCAGGGTGGCCGCCAAGTCGCGGACGAATGCGGCATCCCGATGCGACTCTTCGCCGCGCAGCTTATGGTCGAGATGCAGCACGGCGAGGCGCAGATTCCAGCGTGGGGCGAGATCGCGTAGTACGTGCAGCAGGCATAGCGAGTCGGCGCCTCCGGAGACCGCCACGCCCACGCGTTGGCCCGCCTGAAACATGCTATAACGGGCTATCGTTTTTGCGACTTGTTCGATCATCGTGGCGCATGCGCTCTTGCGTGCCGCGGCCCCACTGACGGGGACTCCTGGTGAAATTATAACGTGGAGAAAACTGAAACGACCCAACTGGCCGCCAAGATCCGCCTGCTGTTGATGGACGTGGATGGCGTGCTGACCGACGGCAGGTTGATTAACGTGCCGGACGCGTCGGGCAACATGGTCGAAACCAAAGGTTTCGATTCGCAGGATGGAATCAGCCTGCAATGGATGAGTTGGAAGGGCATCGCCACCGGCCTGATCAGCGGGCGCCTCTCGCCGGCCACCGCGGAACGCGCGAAGCAATGCAAGTTCCGCTACGTGTACCAGGGACACATCGAGAAGATCCCTATTCTGGACGAGATCATGGCGGACGCTGCCTTGGCGAAGGAGCAGGTTGCGTACATCGGCGACGACTTGACGGATGTGGTGGTGATGCACCGCGTAGGGCTGGCCATCGCCACCGCCAATGCGCGCCCGGAAGTAAAGGCGCAGGCGCACTACGTGACGGCGGCGCCGGGCGGCAGCGGGGCCGTGCGCGAAGTGGTGGAGTTGATCCTGAAGGCGCAGGGGTACTGGGAGGAGATTCTGCGGAAGTACGAGGCGTGATCGGGTGTGCGCCAAATTAGTAGGTGGAAACGGGCTTCGGTTCATCCGGCGGAGCGTTGCTCCCAGAACTCCTCCTAGCGGCCGCTGAGCTGACAGCAACGCAGGGCGATGATGGCGTTGGCATGGTCGGCCGTAGCCGGCTCATGGAGGTGATCCACGGCTTCTACACGGCATCGAGCTGCGTGGAGCGGGCAGCAGCCCACCGCTTCGCCTGCGCGCTGGTAATCCCCCAGATCCAGGGCGCCCCATATCCGAGCACCAAACCTCCCGGGCCTGCCGTAGGCCGCGGCGCTCGGCCTCCGCGTGGATGCGCGGACCGCAGGCTTCGGCGGTCTCAATGGCGCCTACATTAGGTGGTGGAGTCCTCGTCCCGAACGGCGCGCGCGGCAGATCGGCGTTTCGACCGCCTCGGACTGCGGGACGTTCGATAGAAGCTTCGGAAACCATCCGGGCCACGCCTGGGGTCATTCTTGCGACCCGGCGCCGGGCTGGTCGGGGGCGTCCAACTCGTCGGAACCGCGGATCGGGAACGCAATGCGCCAACCGCCTCGCTTGTGTTATGCTATATTCCGTAACCAAAACGAGATAAAGAGAAGACAAGGAGCAACCACTCGAGCATGGCACTGGCGACTGACGTAAAGCGGCAGGTAATCGTGGGAAATCAGCGTGGTAAGGCTGATACGGGATCGCCGGAGGTGCAAATCGCCCTGTTGAGTGAGCGCATCACGCAGCTTACGGAACATTTTAAGACCCACCAGAAGGACCATTCGTCGCGCAAGGGCCTTTTGACTATGGTCGCCAAGCGGCGGCGGATGCTGAGATATCTTCGGGACACCGATCCGGACCGCTACAAGTCGCTTCTGCTAAAGCTGGGCATCCGCCGCTAGCGTTTGCCTTAGCATGGTCCTTTGGGGCCGCCTCGTCCTGTCAACTCCAGTCTCATGCGGCCGGTCACGCGGCTGGCCAATTTTCGTCATTGGCGCCCGCAATCGGGCGGCCGAGGCTTGGAGAATGAGAAATGTCACACACAGTTGAAATCGATCTGGGAGGCCGCCAGATCACCCTCGAAACGGGTAGAATGGCCAAGCAGGCGAACGGCGCGGTCGTCGTTCGTTCCGGCGATTCCGTAGTGCTGGTTAGCGCCTGCATGTCCGAAGAGCCGAAGCCGAACGCCGGCTTCTTTCCTCTCACGGTAGACTATCGCGAGTACACTTACGCCGCCGGCAAGATACCGGGCGGCTTTATCAAACGCGAGGGCCGTCCCTCGGAAAAAGAAATCCTCACCAGCCGGTTGATCGATCGGCCGGTTCGTCCCTTGTTCCCCGAAGGTTTCCTGAATGAAACCCAGATCATCGCCATGGTGCTCTCCGCCGATCCGGAACAGGACCCCAATTCGCTGGCGGTGGTAGGCGCGGGCGCCGCGCTGGCCATCTCCGATATTCCGTTCCAGCACGTACTGGGCGGAGTGCGCGTGGGCATGGTGAACGGCGTATATATCGCCAACCCCACCTATTCGGAGGGCCGCGAATCCAAGCTGAATATCATCGTGGCCGCCACCGAGGGCGGCATCGTGATGGTGGAAGCGGGTGCGCAACAGTGCTCCGAGGAGGAGGTCGTGGGGGCCATCGACTTTGGCCACACCTGCTGCAAGAAGATCGCCGCGGCCATCCACGAACTGGTGGCGAAAGTCGGAAAACCGAAGCGGGCCTTCGAAACGAAGGCGCTCGACCAGGCTCTCTACGACCAGATCTCCACCCAGGTGCGCGAGCCGCTGATCGACGCACTGAACACGGAAAAGTATCCGAAGCTGGAAAGCCACGGCAAGGTCGCCGAATTGAAGAAGAAAGCCCTCGAAGGCTTGCCCGACGAGCAGAAGGACGAGGGCAAGAAGATCTTCGAAGCGCTGAAAGAGCGCATCTTCCGCGACGAGATGCTGAAGAGCCACCGCCGTCCGGACGGCCGCGCCTTCGACCAGATTCGACAGATCACCATCGAGACCGGCGTGCTGCCGCGAACCCATGGCTCCGCGCTATTCACCCGCGGCGAAACGCAAGCGCTGGTCACCCTGACCCTGGGCACCAAGGACGACGCCCAGCGCATCGAGCTGCTGGAGCCCGGCGAGGCTTCCAAGCGGTTCATGTTGCACTATAATTTTCCCCCATTCAGCGTAGGCGAAGTCGGCTTCATGCGCGGACCGGGGCGTCGCGAGATCGGCCATGGTGCGCTGGCCGAGCGATCCCTCTTGCCGATCGTGCCCGGCGAAGCCGCGTTCCCCTATACCCTGCGGGTGGTGAGCGACATCCTGGAGTCCAATGGATCGAGTTCCATGGCTACGGTTTGCGGCGCTTCCCTGGCCTTGATGGACGCGGGCGTTCCGCTTCCTTCGCACGTGGGCGGTGTCGCCATGGGGCTGGTGAAGGAGGGCGACGACTACGCTGTGCTCACCGATATCGCCGGCGCCGAAGACCATTATGGCGATATGGATTTCAAGGTGGCCGGCACGCGCGCAGGCATCACGGGCCTGCAAATGGATATCAAGGTGCCGAATGTCACTGCCGCCATCATGACCGAAGCCCTGGAGCAGGCGCGCCGCGGGCGCCTCTACATTCTCGACAAGATGGACGAGGCCATCGCGCAGCCGCGCGCCAACATGTCGCAATACGCGCCGCGCATCTACACTATCCACATTCCGACCGATAAAATCCGCGACGTCATCGGACCAGGCGGCAAAGTGATTCGGGGCATCATCGAGCAGACCGGCGTGAAGATCGACGTGGACGACGATGGCACGGTGCATGTTTCCTCCGCCGACGAAGCCGCGGCCAACAAGGCTCTGCAAATCATCGGCGACATTACCGCGGTGGCCGAGATAGGCAAGACCTACCTGGGCAAAGTGGTGCGGCTGGTGGATTTCGGCGCTTTCGTCGAGATCTTTCCCGGTACCGACGGCCTGCTGCACATCAGCGAGATCGCCGAGAACCGCGTGCGGGAAGTGCGCGACGAGCTGAAGGAAGGCGACCAGATTCTGGTCAAGGTCCTGGCGCTCGAAGGCAACAAGATCAAGCTCAGCCGCAAGGCCGTATTGCGGGAGCAGCGCGAGAAGCTCGCCAAGACCAAGTAGGACAGGCCTCGCGGCCTGTCCGCCGCGCCATGTGAGGTTTTCGCTCGTTGGTTCAATATCGAACACCGCGGTCATCGCGGCCGGCCCTGGCGTCCGTATTCGCTCGCAGCTTCGTAGGATTTATGGTCCCGGCCGCTGGCGAAAGATGAAAGGGATCGCCACTGTTCGGCTCCCGAACGGCGTCGTCCGGCGCGTCGAGTTACACTGGTACGAGGCGCATGGAATTGGCAAGAGGGACCTGAAAATAAAGCGCTATTTGGACGAAAGATGAAAGCACCGGCAAAATCGTTTGCTCTATGTATCGACAACAGCGATTATCAGGCATCGCTCATCCTTGGGAAAGTCTATCGGATTCTCCCGGACTTGGCAGCGGCCAAGGACGACCTGGTGCGGATCGTCGACGAGAGCGGCGAGGATTATTTGTACCACAAAGGTTACTTTGTCTTTGTGGATTTCCCTTCGGGGGTCAAGAAAAAGATCCTCGCGTTGCAAGGCGCCGCCTGACAAGCCGATGCTCGGCGGGGGGCCAGGCGACCGGCGCTAGCCCAAGCCGACGAAGTCGTTGAGTTCCTCCGCCAGCTTCTCTGCTCTGAACTCGATGAACTCCTCGAAGGCCTTCAAGAGGTCCTCGCGAGCGGTGAAGAACAACTGGGCTGAAGCGCACTCTCTCTGGTTTGGCTTTAGCGATCTCCAGACGTCGAATGGGTCGCGGTCGGTCAACTCAGCGTTGTCGGCCTGGGATAAGATCGCGTAATTGGCCACGGTATTCAGTCTCTCAAGTGGGTAATCGCGGTCTTGCATGAATTGCCTCGGGAACAGGTGGTGGACGGCAAGGGGATCGCTGCTCAGGCCGTCGTGCAGCACGTCTTTCGTCGTGCAGCACGTCTTTCGTCGTGCAGCACGTCTTTCAAGGACCGTCCACTCGGCCAGCTTCGCGCGTCCTTCGCGTACAAGTAGGCGAAGTAGATCTGCATCAGCGGCGAATACATGCCGGACGTCAGGCGAACGTCCTCTTTTCTGATCTTGTACAGCCGGTTCTTGGGGACCCTTTCCAATAGTGCGCGGGCGCGCTTGGTTCTATCGCCAACTGCGCCACGCACCGCTTTCACATGCGAGTCGACCGTGGTCTCGCTCGTCCCACGGAATAAGCTCCGTAGCCCGGATAATAGAAAGTAGCGCCTCACCATCTCGGCGTCCTTCCCGCGTAGTGTGGAAGTGCTGCTATTTGCGAGCAGGTACACTACGGGTATCAGGGCCATAGTCGATGGCAGCCAACGCCGGGTCGTCCATCCGACATCGTCCCTAACAAATTGGATTGTGGCGCGTAATGCCTGCTCGGTGCGCCGCCATGACGTTTCGATCTCTCCCGTGTCCGCGGCCCAACTGCTGGGCAACTTGTGGAACCTACAGCTGTGCCGGTGCACCGTCACGAGCGTACGAAGGAGGAACACAAAGTTCACGCCGAGTGCTCGCATTTCCTTTTCGGCCACGACTGCGCGCATGGGCTCGACGATTTTTCTGGTTGCTTGAGAGGCAAGTCTGGCTCCGGCGACGTCTCCAGTCGATAGGGAAGTTCCGCCTTTGTTTAGCCGCGAAAAAAGTTCGAACGCATGTTCCTCCTGGTCGTCGGTAAATACCTCGTGTCCTGCGTCGCGCCCAAGCATGGTTGCAACCCTCTGAAGGCGTGCGCGGTACTCCTCGCTCTGACCGCTCTTCCCGAGCTTACCCTGGTCCTTGAGAGCTTAAATAACGCGCTCGATGGCGCGCATATAAGCTGTGTCGTCCGCCGTCCGCGCCACGATATCGGAAAGAGAAACGATCAGTGGATCGCAGGCCTCGATTCGTTTCGTAATCGTTCGCGTCATCGCGCAGATAGAACGTCTCATTTTCCAGGTCGAAGAATCCGCGGTGGGACAACTCCGCCTCGGCTTCGCCTTGGATTGCAAGCGAAAGGCTGGTCAACCTTTGCTGTCCATCCAAAAGGAAGCCGCAGAAGCCGTCGAGGGGTCTCTTCGACGGAGTGCCAACCCGCGCCCTCGAAGGGTGATCGCTGTCCGTCTGCCAGACATAAAAGGACAATTGGCCAGTGCTGGTAGAGCGAATCAAGAAGCTTCGTAACTTTCTTCGGCTTCCACACATAATCCCGTTGCATTAGCGGCAGCCTTATGTCGCCACTATCAAACCGTTGCACGAGGTCGCGAACCGTTAGCCCCATCACAGAGCATAATAGCGCAAATTGCTGAAATTCCTAATCGCAACCGCGAAAACCAAGTGGCAAACGGGCGCGGAGGATAGCTGGATGGAACTGCACCATAACGTTTTCGACAGCCATCGCTGCCCGATCATGGACGCCGGCGGTCGCCAGCGGCAGCTTGAGAACAACCTCACGAAGGGCTGGTCAACACCTTATCCCTCGGCGCCGAGGGGTGTGCCGCGCCTTTCTTGTTGAAATGGGCATTCCAGATGCACGGGAGGCGAACTGGACGCGCCAAGAATAAGCGGTGCCGCGTGCTTTTGGGCATTTCTAACTGCAAGTCGATCTGCATGTTCTCTCGGACGTGCACAAAGAATACGACAGCGTTCCCGACGTCTGGATCGATGGCGACCGGGTCGCTGTCCTTGTGGGAAGCAAGGTGAACGGCGATTTTTCGCCGTGGCAGATGCAGCGCACCTGGAATATCTGAATGGCGACGAACGCAAACCCCAGAAGGTGAAGCTGAGGACTTGGCGGCAGCTTCATTCCATGTTCCGGAAGGCGCCGCCGCGCGGGCGCTGGATTCGCGGGCAGATCGAGTCCATGAGTGAGGCCACGGTAGCCGGCCGCGACAGGCTTCGAGGTTCGTAGTGCCAATCGTAGCTACGGATTTGCTATACTAGGCGCTGCGGAATGGAGTTTGAGTGGGACGAGCAGAAGGCCGCGCGGAACGCACGCAAGCACGCCGTTTCGTTCCGGTTTGCGGCGCGCGTTTTCCTCGACCCGAGGCGGTTGGAATGGGCCGACAACCGGGCACCGTACGGGGAGCCCCGCTGGATCACTATCGGTCTGGTCGAGGGCTTTGAGATCGCCGTGGTCTATGCGCTGCGCGGCGAAACGGTCCGGCTCATCTCCGCAAGAAAGGCACAACGACATGAGCGCGAAGACTACTGGAACGGTTAAATTTACCTTGGATCCCAAGCGTCCGCCCACAATGACGAGGAAAGCGAAGGCGCGCCTGGCCCGACTGGCTGACGAGGATATCGACTTCACGGACATACCCGCCACGCATGGCGTTGCCTGGGAGCGCGTGGGTCTTATTCCCGAAGAGAACAAGCGGCAGATCACCCTGCGGATCGATGCCGATGTGCTCGCTTTTTTCAGATCGACCGGAAACCGCTACCAGACGCGAATGAACCAGGTATTGCGCTCGTATATGAGTGCTCAACGTCAAGCCGGGATGGCTCAAAGACCGCGCGGCCGGTGACTTTGGGAGGTTACCATCGAGACAGGCCTGCTGTCGCGGCCGATAGGACGCAGCCAATCGACTCTACTAATCATGGGCGACATCACCGCGGTGGATCGCCGGGAACCGCGTGCGAGAAGTGCGCGACGAGCTGAAGGAAGGCGAGCAGATTCTGGTCAAACAGGTGGGACGGGCTCCTGGCCTGTCCCTTCTTGCCTGCCAATCGCGGCTGCGGGCTGGGCGTGCTCCCGCTGGGAGCATTTTGGTAGCATATTTGTCTTGTGAAAGTTAAGACATCGGTCACACTTCCGGCGGACCTGCTCGCAAACATCGATAGGGTGGACGCAAACCCGCTCGGCCTTTATGGAGTGTGCGTCTCGCGCCTATCTGGCCTGCCTCGAGAAGGCCCAACGCGAGGCTCGCGACATCGAGATTATCAACCGCAACGCCCAACGTTTGAACGCGGAAGCGCTGGACGTGCTCGGCTATCAACGCGTCCATGAACCGCGGCGAGATCTATCTCGTCGGCAAGTCCGGGAGAAACGATCCTAAGCGCCAAAGAGCGTTCGCCATCGTGAGCCGTCACGCGCTCATCGCGACGAAATTCTCAACGGTTATCTGTGCAGCCGTTTTTTCGCGGCACGATGGCCTTGAGACCCAGGTCGCAGTGGGCGCAAATGAAGGCCTCAAATCGGATTCGAGCATCCACTGTGACGAACTGATAAGCTTGCCAAAGACCTTGCTGGCCCGTTAAGTCGGACACCTCAGCCAAGCCGGAATCGGCCGGTTGAGAAACGCGTTGATCGCAGCGCTGGATCTCGCCGAAGCTTCGCCCGCGTGGATCCTGCCGGCGGCCAGCGCAAACAGCACGATCGCTTTGCGCTTCGGATATGCCACCCAAACCGCCCGGTCCTGCCCCAAAGGTATGAATCGAGCGCCTCGTTCGAGCTTTAGCCGTTAAACAGTGACACATTTTGAAAAAATATCTGCCCCATGAATTCAATACGTTCCGGCCTAGGGCCCCCCTCCTACCGCATTACCCATGCAATCGTTAAATCAGAGAGGGCGCCGCGCAGCGTTTCATCGTTAGCGGCTGGCCAGCGGATTTAGCCGTGGGGCAGGCCATCGTCGTTGGTGGCCTGCCGCGTTCGAGCCGTGGGGCAGACGACAAACAATGATCGCCTGCGCCACGCCGCCGCACGGCACGCTACAGATAAAGCACGCTACGGCATGTCACGAAATGTTACACAAAGGACCCTTTGTTATGGCCACCACTGCACAAACCAACGCCAATCGTGAAAACGCGAAGAAAAGCACCGGACCCCGCACCCCCCACGGCAAAGCTATCTCCAGCCGCAACAGCCTGGTCCACGGCATGACCTCCGGCAAGTTCCTCCCGCCCGATGCCAATCCCCAAGAGTTCTTCCAGCTCCTAGACCAGTTCCGCGCCCGTTTCCAACCCTTCGACGAGGTCGAAGACGCCTTGGTCGAACGCCTGGTCGCCGCTGAATTCAAAATGCGCTCCGTCCGCTACCTGGATGCCGGCCTGTTCCACTATCAGGCCGAAACCAACCCCATGCCGGATCAGTTCAACAAGGCGGGCCGCTCCAACCCCTTGGCCTGGGCCTTCCACGGCGACTCCGCATACTACAACTCCTTCTCCAAGCTCATGCGCTACGAGGGCTCTCTGCAGCGCGAGTTCTCCCGCGCCCTTCGCGACCTGTCCATGCTCCAGAATGAGCGCCGCGCCCGGCTGGCCGAAGGCGAAGCCCCCGCCCCGCCCCATGCTGAACATGCAGAAGGCGTCGAAGCCGCCGAAACTGAGCCGCGCCAAGCGGATAGCCCCGCGGAGAACCCAAAAACGGAGAAAGCGAAACGAAGCCAATTCCCCGAGCCGGGCGCCACCAAAAACGGGGATATCGCGCCCGATCCGCCCCAAAATCCCAATCCGGACTCGTCCCGTGCGGAATCGGAGGCCGCCTAGCGGGTTACTGCAAGTGGCGACGCAGCCCCCCGGAAAGTTTACATGAGGCACCCGGCTCTGTTTTTCCCTGACGGCCTCTGCGGGCCGGGAGACTTACACGATTCGCGGCACTCTGGATGGCTTGGCGCGGCAGTTCGATGCGGATCAGTTTGCGCGCATCAGCCGCTTCGCGCTGATCAACCTGGACAGCGTAAAAGAGATGCAGCCCTGGTTTCATGGCAAACGCCGGACCATCCTCAAGGATGGCACCGAGCTTACCTGGACCCGTCGGTTCCGGGCCGCTTCGTCCCGCGAATAGGCCTGCCGGTCCCGGTGCTGTTGGCTTTTCGCCCAAGACGGGCCACAATCGGATATGCGTTATATCGCCCTTGCGTTGCTCTTTGCGGCGAGTCTGCCTGCCGCCGACGACGGCTGGTCCGCTTACGGCCGCGATCCCGGCGGCACGCGTTATTCGCCGCTCAAGCAAGTCACACGCGGCAATGTCGCGAAGCTGAAGGTCGCCTGGACTTATCACACCGGCGCGCTGCAGCCGGAGACGCTCTTGAACCAGAAGGCGGCATTCGAAGCCACCGCCATTCTGGTGAATGGCGCGCTGTACTTCAGCACGCCTTACAACCAGGTGATCGCGCTGGACCCGGCCACCGGCGCCGAGAAGTGGAAGTTCGATCCGAACGTGCTGCGCACGCATAACTATTCCGAAGTCACCTCGCGCGGCGTGGCGGCTTGGACGGATGCGCGCGGCGCCAAAGACGCGCCCTGCCATCTGCGGATCTTCGAAGGCACCATCGACGCACGTTTGCTGGCGATCGATGGCCTTACCGGCAAGCTGTGCGCCGATTTCGGCGAGGCCGGGCAGGTCGATCTCACCCAGGGTGTCGATTTCCAGAAACTATACCGCGGCAATTACGAGGTGACATCGGCCCCCACGGTAGTGGGCGACGTCGTGATCACGGGCTCTTCCATCGGAGACAATGTGGCCGTAAACCTGGAGCGCGGCGTGGTGCGTGGGTATGACACGCGCTCAGGCAAGCTGCTCTGGACCTGGGACCCCGTCCCGTGGGCCAGCCAGCAGAAGGTGCGGACCGGCGCGGCCAACGCCTGGTCCACCATCGCGGCCGATGAAAAGCGCGGCCTGGTGTTCGTTCCCACAGGCAGCGCCAGCCCCGATTATTACGGCGGCGAGCGCCCGGGCGACAATCGCTGGGCAAATTCCGTCGTTGCCCTGAAAGCATCCACGGGCGAGTTTGTTTGGGGCTTTCAGGTGGTGCATCACGATCTTTGGGACTTCGACGTGGCGTCCGAGCCCACGCTGATTGAGTTTCGCGGCAAGGCTGCCGTGGCGGTGACCACCAAGATGGGTAACGTCTTCGTGCTCGATCGCGACACCGGCAAGCCGCTCTCGACGGTCGAGGAGCGCGCCGTGCCGAAGAGCGACATACCGGGCGAGGACGCGTCGCCCAGCCAGCCGATCCCGGCATGGAGCGCCATGGTTCCACAGAAACTGACGGCGGCGGACGTCTGGGGGCCGACGCCTGAAATGCGCAAATGGTGCCAGGAGAAGATCGAATCCTATCGCAATGACGGGCCGTTTACGCCGCCCACCTTCAAAGGTACGATTGCATTTCCGGGCAACGTGGGCGGTGTGAACTGGGGCGGCGCCGCCTGGGACCCGGTGCGCAACATTCTGCTCGCGAACACCAATCGCGTGGCTGCGGTAGCCCAACTGATCCCGCGCGCGGACATGTTGGCCGCCCGCGACAAGATCGAGGAAATGAAGTGGCGCGGCGAATTCGCGCCGCAAAGGGGGACGCCTTACGGGATGCACCGCGACTGGCTGGTGTCGCCGTCCGGATTGCCTTGTAACGCGCCACCTTGGGGTGCGCTGGTGGCGTTCGATCTAAAGACCGGCAAGCTGCGCTGGGAGGCGCCCCTGGGCAGCATGGGCGAGGGCGCGCCGGCTGGATCGATCAGCTTTGGCGGGCCGATGGCTACGGCTGGAGGGTTGGTCTTCACCGCCGCCGCGCTCGATCCCCATCTGCGTGCCTTCGACGCCGATACCGGCCAGGAAGTGTGGACCGTGGAGTTGCCGGCCAGCGCGCAATCGACGCCTATGACGTATCAGTGGGAAGGCAGGCAATACATCGTGATCTGCGCGGGCGGGCATGGAAAAATGAAGAGCAAGATGGGCGATTCGGTGGTGGCATTCCGGCTGGAGTAAATGTCGGCCTATTTCTCGTTACTCCCCTCGCCCCTAATGGGCCTGGGCTTCGGCCGCAGCCGCGGATCCAGTTCGTAAATCGCGGCTTTGGGCACTGCCGCGATGTCGGTCAGCAGCCGGATAAATCTGGCGTACTTCTCTGGATTCGGTTCTTCCGGCTGGGTTTCCTTCGGCTTCTTCATGGCGCGCTCGTGGCCTTGCGGGCCTGAATAGCCAGCCGAATGCGGCGCAGCATGAACTGCGCAGTGGTCTGGGTGACACCGAGCAACCGGTGCACCTTGTATGAGCTGATGCGCTCTTCGGTGTTGGCCACCACCCAAACGGCAATCAGCCACCGGTCCAGCCCGATCGGCGAATCCTCGAAGATCGTACCGGCCTTAGGGGAAAACTGCTTCCGGCAGCTCCGGCACTTCCAGATGCGGCGCGTGGATATATAAAAGTGCCGCTCCCTGGAGTGGCAGTGCAGGCATTCGGCGCTCTCTCCCCAGCGGGCCGCCGCCAGGGTTCGCGTGGCGACATCCGCGTCGCTGTAGAAGCGGACTGCTTCCAAAAGCGTCGTCGGAATTCGCGCTGGGTCCGCGGCGCTGGTTTCAGTGGATGTGTCAACTGAGCATGGGTGCATTCGAGAGCTCCTGCCGTCAATCTTGTCGAGTTTAGGCCATTCCAGGCCCTCATGTCAAGCCACAAAAGCATTACGGCTAGAGATACAGGACTAACTAAACTATTGATTACAAATATAGTTGCATACGTTATATGAAAATATGTCCATAGACCATCGGACTACTTGACTGTGTGCGCCACCAGCCCATCTTGTGCCGCACGCCACCCCGCTTCGGTTATAATCGGGAACGATGTACTTTGAACAGTTCTATCTCGGGTGCCTGGCGCATGCCTCGTATATGGTTGGCTCCGAAGGCATAGCGGCGGTCGTCGACCCGCAGCGTGACGTCGAAATCTACCTGGAAGCCGCGCGCCGGAACGGCCTGCGCATCGAGCATGTAATCGAAACCCATCTGCATGCCGATTTCGTTTCCGGCCACCGCGAATTGGCCGCCCGCACCGGCGCCAAAATCTACGTTGGCGCGCGGGCTGGCGCGCGGTTCCCGCACGTAGCGGTCTGCCAGGGCGACGAGGTCGCTTTCGGCCAGTGCCGCCTCCGGTTTCTCGAGACGCCGGGCCATACTCTGGAGAGCGTTTGTGTCCTTGTCTCGGACCTGGATCGTTCGCCCGAACCCTTCGCCGTGCTCACCGGCGACACCCTGTTTATCGGCGATGTGGGCCGTCCGGATCTCTCACCCGGCCACACCCCGCAGCAACTCGCCGGATTGCTTTACGACAGCCTACATCGGAAGCTGCTGAGCCTGCCGGACGATCTGCGCGTCTACCCGGCCCACGGCGCGGGGTCCCTGTGCGGACGCCAGATGAGCAGCGAGCGCTCTTCCACCATCGGTGAGCAGCGCATCAAGAACTACGCTTTGCAGGCCGCCAGCCGGGACGACTTCGTCCACATGCTCACCGATGCGCTTCCCGAACGGCCGGCCTATTTCGCGCGCGATGCCGAAATCAACCGCACCGGCGCTGGCGCTTTAGCCGAGTTGCCGCCCTTATTGGAACTCGCGCCCGCTGAGCTCTTGCGCCTGCAACGATCCGGCGCTGTGGTGCTCGATACGCGGCCGGACGCCCAATTCGCGGCCGGATACATTCCCGGGTCGGTGAACATTCCCCTCTCCGGCCAGTTTGCGTCGTGGGCCGGCGCTCTGCTCGGGCTTGAGACCGATCTGCTGCTGATAGCTGACAGCGCGGACGGCGCTGCGGAATCGCGGATGCGCCTGGCACGCGTGGGCATCGAGCGCGCCGCTGGGTATCTGGCTGGCGGCTTCGAGGTGTGGCAGCGCGCCAACCAACCTGTCGAACGGCTAACGCATATAACCGTGCGAGAACTCGATCGCCTCCAGCGCGGCGAAGCCGCCTTGCAGATCGCCGACGTGCGGCGTGAGGCCGAATGGGAGGAAGGGCACATCGAAGGTGCCCTGCTGTTGCCGCTAAACCAGCTTGCCACGGCCATCTCGGGGGCACAGTTGGACCCGGACCGCCCCGTTGCCGTCCACTGCAAGGGCGGTTATCGCAGCGCCATCGCCGCCAGCCTTCTGCGCCGCGCCGGATTCCAGCGCGTCGTAAATGTGACCGGAGGCTTCGACGCCTGGTCAGCCGCCGGGCTGCCCGTGGCCCAGGTCGCCGTCGCGTCGTGACTCCCTTGCATACCGCGGCCGCCGTCCTCACCTCGCCGCGCGGAACCGTTACCGTAACCTCTGTGCCGGTCGCCGAACCGGGCACCGGCGAGGTACTCGTCAGAATGGAAGCCTGCGGACTTTGCCATTCCGACTTGTTCGTGGCGTCGCTGGAGAAACTGCCGCTGGTACCGCTCATCCTGGGGCACGAAGGGATCGGCCGCGTGGAAGCGCTGGGCGCCGGCGCGGACGCAGCCGGCTTAGCGGTCGGCGATCGGGCCGGCATTACTTTCCTGGCCTCCACCTGCGGCGCTTGCGAATTGTGCCTCACCGGCCGCCAGCGCTTCTGCGGACGCCAGCTCAATTTCGGCTATACGGTACACGGCGCGCTAACTGGTTACGCCGTGGTGCCGGCGCCGTTCCTGGTCCGCGTGCCGGACACGCTCCCGGCCGCCGCCGCCGCTCCGCTGTGTTGCGCCGGCTGGACCGCTTACGGCGCGCTACGCGAAGCCGGGCTGCGGCCGGGCCAGTCCGTCGCGCTATTCGGCATGGGCGGATTGGGCCACCTCGCCGTACAGTACGCGCGCCATCTGGGCTTGCGCGTGGCCGCCGTGGACGTCTCCGAAAGCAAGCTGGAAATGGCGCGGTCGCTCGGCGCGGATCTGGCGCTGCCGGCCGAAAATGCCGCACGCACGCTACAGAAACAGTGGGGAGGCGCCGACGCGGCCATCGTCCTGACAGGCTCGCCCGTGGCCATTCAACAGGCTTTCCGTTCGCTCAAACGCACCGGCACGCTGATCGCGTCCGGCCTGTCGACCAATCAGTATGAATTGCCGATCGTGGATACGGTGCTGAAAGGTATTTCAATCCGGGGCAGTTATTTGGGCACCCGCGGCGATCTGGACGAAGTCTTCCGCCTGGCTCAATCTGGCGTAGGTCTCGCCCACTTCGAAACGCACGCGCTCGATCGCGCGCCCGAACTGTTCGAAGCCATGCGCCGCGGCGAAATTCTGGGCCGCGCCGTAGTAGTGTTCTAAGGGAGGGCGGTCTCCCTTCGGCCGAGTGGCGGCCTCGTGACTGCCTAGTGGGGCTTGACGAACTTAGGATGCACGGACTTGCGCGTCCTGGTCTTTTTGACCTTTGACTTTCGGCCCTTAAACTTCTTAAACTTGTGCGCTTTGTAAGTTTTAGCCAAGGCCGGCGTCTGCACGGGCAGCAACAATCCCGCGCCGATCATCAGGGCCGGCAGGGCAAATCGGAGTCGCATTTACTCCATTCTATTGCGCAGCCGTGGAAAACCACAAGTACATCTTTAGAAAACAAACCGCCGTGATCACCACGCAAGCCCCCGCCGCCCCGCGCCACAGACGCTCGCTCACCGCCGTTTCGACGCGCGGCGTACCGGCCACATAGGCGATGCCGAATCCGGCTGCCAGCCCGCCGATATGCGCCGCGTTATCGATATTCAATCCGGGCAGCAAGCCGAAAATCAACATGTAAACCGCCCAGCGGATATACATGCCGTGGATCGCCGCGCCAGCCGACGTATGCCGGTTCCGCACGCCCAGCGCGATCATTGCGCCGATGAAGCCCATAATCCCCGCCGAGGCGCCCACCGACAGCGCAGCCGTCCAGAAGGTGCTCAGCAGAAACCCGCTCACGGTGGCCATGAAATAGATCACGATCAGCCGGCTGCCGCCATAGACATCCTCCACTTGCGCGCCCAGATCGAACAGCACCCACGAATTCATGCCGATGTGCAGCAACCCGCCGTGCAGAAAGCCGGCCGTTACCAGCCGCCACCACTGGCCATAACCGATAATAGCGGCCCGCAGCTTGGCCCCGAAAGCGAATAGCGTCTGCCCGTCCACGCTCATAAAGCTGCCCTGTCCGTTCCGCTGGCTGAATACCACCGTCGCCAGATACAGGCCCACGTTGATCGTGAGGATGATCATCGTCACGAACCGGGCGTGCGGAATGAAGCCGCCCAAAATGGCCCCCGGATCCCGCCGCTCCACCGCGCGCGGCCCCACACGCTCGTTGCAATAAGGGCAAACCTTGTCGTGACTGGTGATGAAGGCCCGGCAATTCGGGCACATGCGGCGCTGATCCATGCACCCTCATTGTACAACCCGGTCTCGCGCCGTCCCCAATGCTACTCTTGTAGCTGTGGAACGGAGAAGCATGGCTCTGCTATTGGCGGTAACCGTTCGGATCGCCGCGATTTCATCGGCCGACGCGCAAGGCCACCCGCCGATTCAGTGCCGGCTTGACGCCCTCGCAACGGACCAGAAGTTGGCGGAAGTGGCAACCGCGCAAGCGGCGGCTGCATACCTCGGCTGCTCGTCCGGTAAGAACTGTCTGCCCGTTACCCTGCCACCGGGCGATCCGATCCTCGGATCCACGGACATTCGTCCGATCGGCTTCGATGCGCAGCCTCCGCTGAGTGCCTGGGCCGGAACCTGGACAGGCGGCGAGGATCGCGTCACGATTCGGCTGTCGAATACTCCGGGCCAATTGGAGCTGAAGGGCGCGGCGTCCTGGCATAGCGCAAACGATGTCGTGCATTTAGGCAGCTTCGCCGGTGCAGCCGCGCCGGCGGGAAATCGTTTGCACTTCTTCGATGGCAGCACCGAATCGTGCGCCAGTGACAATAGTAAGTGCGGCGGCATGAACGTGCGATTCGGCGGCATCTGGAAACGAACGGAACACTGACTCAACCCATGACCGCAAATCCCATGCTGGGCGTCTTCCTCCACTGGCTCGGAGGTCTGTCCTCCGCCAGCTTTTACCTCGGCTATCGAGGCGTGAAACAGTGGGCTTGGGAGACCTACTGGCTGGCCGGCGGAATCTTCAGTTGGATCATCATGCCATGGTTGCTGGCGCTCACCATGACCCGGGATTTGTTCGCCGTCCTGCATGAGACTCCCGGAAGCGCCCTGTTCTGGGCCTACCTGTTTGGCGTGCTGTGGGGGACCGGCGGCCTTACATTCGGCTTGACCATGCGATATCTGGGCCTTTCGCTCGGCATGGCGGTTGCGCTGGGGTATACGGCGGCGTTCGGTACGCTATTGCCCCCGATTTTTCGCGGCGAGTTTTCGAAACAGGTGCTGGGCACACACTCCGGCCTGGTGATCCTGTGCGGTGTGGCCTGCTGCCTGGCCGGTATTGCGTTCGCCGGGGCCGCGGGAATTTCCAAAGAGCGGGAGTTGTCCGAAGAGCAGAAGCGCGCATCTATCAGCGAGTTCAGCCTGAAGCGCGGCTTGCTGGTGGCCACCTTCTGCGGGATCATGAGCGCCTGCTTCGCATACGGACTGGCAGCCGGCGATCCCATCAAGCAAATTACGCTGCGCCACGGAACGCCGGTCTTGTGGCAAGGTCTTCCGGTGCTGGTCGTGGTTCTGGTGGGAGGCTTCACTACCAACTTCGTCTGGTGCATGATCCTCAACGTTCAGAACCGGACCGGCTATCAGTACTTCAGCTCCAAGGTGCGCGGCCAGATCCCGGCACGCGCGATGGAGCCTATCTTAGAGTCCGCCATCGACGCTCCGGGCGAGGAGATGGCCGTAGCGCTGGCTCCGGCGCGGGTGGCGTCCGAAAGAGCTCCCATGCTGGCCAACTATTGTTTCTGCGCCATCGCCGGCACCACCTGGTACATGCAGTTCTTCTTCTACACCATGGGCGAAACGCAGATGGGCGCTTTCAAGTTCTCCAGTTGGACGCTGCACATGGCCAGCATCATCATCTTCAGTACGCTGTGGGGCATCGCGCTACATGAGTGGAAGGGCGTCGGCAGGCGCACCAAGTCGCTAGTCGCGCTCAGCCTGTTTGTGCTGGTGGCTTCCACGGTAATTGTAGGATACGGGAATTACTTGGGAAGCGCGAAATAGCTGGGCGGCGGATTTAGC
>Ga0302326_10004672_pt1 | contig 31565 bp, 31 predicted proteins | sample Palsa_T0_3_FD_202264 | JGI IMG/M metagenome (GOLD analysis project Ga0302326, IMG submission 202264) | Peat permafrost microbial communities from Stordalen Mire near Abisko, Sweden - Palsa_T0_3 | ecosystem: Environmental > Terrestrial > Soil > Palsa > Peat permafrost | place: Sweden: Abisko...
TAGGGGTTTCGTAGGTCGAATGCTTTTGAAGAAGTCGGGGCCTCCGGCGCGACCACTGGTCGCGGCTTTACAGGGGAGCTGGCGCCGCGCTCCGCTCTCACTGTTTCCCGTACGCCTTCATAAACTCCACGCACTTGATGACATTCGGCATCGGGTTCTGCTGCTGGTACTCGTATTCGATATCGATGTTCCCGTTGAACCCCTGTGCTTTGAGTTCATCGAGGATGCCCTTGATGTCCGAGACGCCCGTGCCGTAGGGAACGTCGTGGGCGCCGGGGCTTTCCATGTTCAGATCCTTCAGATGCGAGCTCATCACGCGGCCTTTGAGGATCTGCAGGCATTCGATCGGCTTCAGGCCCGATCGCACCCAGTGGCCGGTGTCGGCGCACGCGCCCATGCGCGGGTCGCGGTCCTTCACCAGCGACAGAACGTAATTGGGATCCCAGAACTTGTAATTGGGATCGTTGGCGCGCTTCGGATGATCGTGAATGCTCAGCCGGATATCGAACTCCTTCACCAGCTTTTCAATGATGTCCATCGCCTTGGGATCCGGCTCGGAGGTGACGCCGATCAGCCCCATCTTCTTGGCGAACACAAACACGCTGCGGCATTCGGCTTCATTGTCGGGGAGCCCAACAACGCCGTAGTTCACGGCCAGGATATTGTTTTCCTTCAGCTTCGCCTTCACCTGCTCGATCACGTCGTCGGAGGCGTGGTGATTCCACTTGATTTCCGGATGCTCCTTGCTGAGCTTCTGCCCCGGATAAAATTCAATGCATCGCCCGCCCGCCTTGGCCGTCATCTCGATGGCTTCGAACACCGAGAACCGGTTAAACGTCCAGGCCTGACACCCGAACGCAAACCCGCTGATTTTGTATTCGTCGGGAATGTTCACGTCGCCGCGTGCGCTGACGACAACACCAAGCACCATCGCCGCCAGGGCGAGCCGATTACCAAGACGCATGAGACTCCTCGTTGGAATGCGAAAACAGACCCTCTGCGGGCAAATACCATTGGATTCGAATGGTGTTGCAAGAGAAGATGCCGCCGCTTCCTGCCGCGGGGGGATGTGCTGCTTGGGCGGCCGGGCAATCACCGGACCTGATCCCAGTCGCACGTTTTCGCGTTCACGGCTATAACCCGCTCACCTATGTCCGAACTCCCACCGGGTTCGTCTCCTCGCGCATCGCCCAAAGGGGCGCTGCGGATCATCTTCTTCATCGTCTTCATGGACCTGCTCGGCTTCGGGATCATCATCCCGCTCATGCCGCGATATGTGCCGGATTACCAGCACAACGTTTTCGGCGTGACACTGCTCTTTTCCGTCTACTCGATCTGCCAGTTCATCGGGGCGCCGATCCTGGGGTTGCTCAGCGACCGCCACGGCCGCCGGCCGGTGCTGGTGCTCTCGCAACTGGGGAGCGTGGTGGGGTACGCGCTGCTGGGGCTCGCCACCGACTGGGGCGGCCATTATGCCCTGGCGATCATTTACATTTCCCGCGTCATCGACGGATTTACCGGCGGAAACATCTCGACGGCCCAGGCATACGTCAGCGACGTGACGACAGACCAAGACCGTGCCAGAGGAATGGGGATGATCGGCGCGGCGTTTGGCATCGGCTTCTCCGTGGGACCTGCAATCGGCGGCATTCTCGGGAAATATCACGTGAGTTGGCCGGCTTATCTTGCCGCGCTGATGAGCCTCGGCGCGGCCGTTCAAGCCTGGCTCAGGCTCCCCGAAACACGCCACGACAAACCCGTCGAAGCCGAAGTCTGGCTGCACCCAAGCCGATTTCTCCCCATTCTCCGCAATCCAGTGCTCGCGCAGTTTCTGGCGATCGGCTTCTGCACGATGGCCGGCTTTGTCATGATGGAAACGACGATGGTGCTCTACCTCGACCACACCTTCGGCTACAAGGAAGCAGCCACCGGCTGGTACTTCGCGTTCATCGGATTCATCATCGTCATCGTGCAGGGACGACTCATCGGCCCGCTCACCCGCCGCTTCGGCGAATGGCCTCTGGCAATCCTCGGCCCGCTCTTCATCGCCGCGGGAATGGCGGGCCTGACGCGAACTGCCTTCACTCCGCTGTTGGCACTTCTTCTGGTTGCCGGTGCGTCCAACGCCATCGGCCGAAGCCTGCAGACGCCGACGCTGACAGCCCTGGTCTCCCGCTACGCCGACAAGCGCGAGCAGGGAGTGGCCTTCGGCCTCTTCCAGGGTTTGGGGAGTCTCGCGCGGGTCGCCGGCCCGATCCTGGCGGGATGGGGCTATCAACACTTTTTCGTGCGGAACACCGGCCAGTTCGTCCTCGCCGGCGCGATCTCCATCGCCGTTGCTCTCTGGACGTTTACCCTGTCGCGCTCCGTCGGCAAAGCAGCGGCTTCGCAACGCCCCGACGAGACTGCAGCGATTGTTTAGAGCCGCCGCCGCGGCAGCGCCGTGTTGGCCGATCTGGTTGGGGAATTGCACGGCACCAGCTGTGGTGGTTCTGCTTTTGGATACCCGGATTCTTGTTGAATTGCCCCTCGCGGGTTGTTAGAAACTGACCCGTGACCCCAAGAAACGTGTGTGCGTTTGCAACTCACGGAAGGAGTCCAGAGATGCTCGGAGATCGATATAAAGCGTTGAAGTGCATGATTTCCCGGGGCGGATTCTCCGACGAGCGTGTCTTTACATTGCGCTTGGGAATCGGCGAGTGTGACGGCGTGGCGTCTCGCCAGTATCTGTGGGACGAGAATTGGTCTCCACTCGAAGAGGGGGAGCCGCCGCTCGGAAAACAAATTGAGGGTTGGGTTGCTGCGCGGGTAGTGGAAGTTCGGTCCGACGGAATGGTAGTCGCACTGCTTCCGGATGGCCAGACCGTTGAGGTCCCCATTGCCGCGCTAGTCACTCGCCCATCGGGGGTGGGGACACATGTACCTCTCGGATCGTGATCTCCGTTGGGCGATCGAATGCGGCAAGCTGATCGTCGACCCCAGACCGGACAAAATCGACTCCACGTCAATCGACCTGCATCTCGACTCGATCGATCAGGCGAAGGTGTGGGACATCGAAGCTTTCAGGCACGCAAAGGCCGTTGACGGGCACGAGCCATGTGAACTGAGAATCGGCAAATTTGAGTACGCTAAATTTGCACCGAAATATCTTAAGTCTCCGTCCGAAGATCAAAATGACCTGGTCTTCCGGCGAGGAAATCAAATCGTCATTAAACCCCAAGGGTTTCTTCTTTGGCAGACCCAGGAGCGCGTCGGCACGCCCGAGGATGGCGCGAACCTGATTTGCTTCATCGACGGCAAAAGCACGCGCGCCAGAACGGGCCTACTCGTTCACCTTACCGCGCCAACCATTCATGCGAGTTGGTCGGGGAAAGTTACGCTTGAGATCTCTAATCTCGGGCTCTTCCACTTTGTTTTGGAGCAGAATGACGTTATCGCACAGATCACGGTGGCGATGGTGTCCAGCATCCCAGCGGACAGCATGAAGCGTAGTGGTTCCGTAACCTACCGGCAGACTTCTGTAACCGGAAGCTGATGCTGCCACGGATCTCGGGTCGCTCGGCAAGAACTCAAAGGCCACCCGTCCCGGCTCATCTCACGCAACGTATCGCCAGCAACGTTTGATCATCTGCCGGCGGGGCGTTGCCGGAAAAGGTGGCCAACGCTTCCTGGATCTGGCGGATGCATTCCGCCGGACTGCTCAGGGGACACTCGAGGAGCAGCGCATCGAGCAGTTCGAGTCCGAAGAGTCGTCGGTCTTCACCGGCCTTGGCGGGAGCGGCGGCTTCGGTGATGCCGTCGGTGTAGAGGAGCAGGAGATCGCCTGGTTCCAGGACGACTGTTGACTGCCCGTACGCTTTCTCATCCAGAATTCCCAGTGGCAGCCCGCCTTGGCCTTCGAGAGAGAGAACGCGACCGTCGCGCGCCAGTCGCGGCGGATTGTGCCCGGCACGGGCATAGGTGAGCGTGCGGTGAGCCGGATCGAGCACGGCATAAAATGCGGTCACGAACGCTCCGCCACGGGTATATGCCCGCGCGAGTCGCTGGTTCAGGTAATTGAGCAACATGCCGGGAGGCGTGTGTTTATTGGGGTGTGCATGGGCGATGGCGTGTGTGATCGCCATCAGAACCGCCGCCGGAGTTCCATGGCCGGCGACATCGGCAATGAAAAGTCCCCAACTGCCGTCGTCGAGCGGGAAAAAATCATAATAATCGCCGCCGGCGCGGGCGCTGGTCCGGTAGTCGGATGCCAGCTCGAAGCCGGGGATCGCCGGGAGCGTATCGGGAAGAAGTGAGCGCTGAATCGCGCCGACGACTTCCAGCTCGCGGTTCAGCAAGCCCAAAGCATCCGTCAACTGGTTGCGCAGCACCAGGTTCTGCGTCCCGCGTCCGAACAACCCAGCCTGCCAGTGCAGCATCGGAATCATCGTCTTGTCCAGTTCGATTCCCGGCGGCGCGAGCATCACCGTGACGTTAATTCCCTCGCCGTTGTCATACTGCGGCAAGGCGACCACCCGCTCAAAGCCTTCGAGATAAAAGCGGCCCGGGTCGTCATCGCGCAGTCGCGCCGGCAGATCATCGATCATGATCGGCCGGTTTGCGTACGCGATCTCGCCGAGGATTCCGCCCGACAGCAGCGGCAGGCGCTCCCGCTGTGTCCAGGGATTCAGTTGCTCGGTGAATCGGGAGGATCGGGTGACCAGATAGAACGGGGGTTTGACGTTGCGGCGGGAAAGCGCCACGTAGTCTCCCATCGCGATCAATTCGCCGATGCCGCTCCAATAGACTTTGACGAGTTGCGCCGGATCAGAGATGCTGGAGATGGCCTTCATCGTCCGGTCGATGATCTCCAGCTCCTCCTGCCATGGACGGCGCTTCAGCATCTCCGCATCGTAGACTTGCAACGACTGCGCAGCTACAGGGAAGGGTTCAGGAACAAAATCCGAATGACGAAACCAGAAACCAGAATCAAACCAGAATGACGAATGACCGAACGGCGAAATGAGAATCCAAGTTCGAATGACGAAGCTCGAATCCTCGAATCAAGTCCGAATGACGAATGAAGAAGTCCGAAACGGGAGGATGCCGCTATCTTGTTTCGACATTCGAGCTTCGACATTCGAGTTTGATTCGAGGATTCGAGCTTCGCTCATTCGAGCTTCACGCCCGGTCTGGTTTCGGGTTTCGTCATTCGGGTTTTCCCCGAACCCTGACCCCTCTCTCTAAATCGCCATCTGCATGCGGACGGCGGAATCGGGCTGGGCCGGGGCGGAGGGAACCCCGAGGGACGAGATCGTGCCGCCGTCGATCCATTCGCCATTGAGCCAGAGAACTGTGGGGCGGGCGATCTGCGTGTCGCGCAGCACGCCGGCAATTGCGCCGGCCAAATCCCCGGGCGAAACGTAATAGCCGCTGGCTGGGCACGCGTCGGCAGCACACCCGACCGCGGCAAGTGAGAATTGGTCGGGAATGGAAATACCGGCAGAGTGTGCTGCTTCACGAATCATCGCGGCGCTGCATTCGGAATCGCAGATGATTCCCGTAACCTCCATCTCAAGCATCGTCGCCACTTCCTCAGGGGCGCATGCGGCAACCGTTGCATCGGCGGCATAGCGCGCTGCAATGTGCCGAACCGCGCCGGCGAGGATTGTCGACCCGCGCCGCTCGACCGTCAGCAGCTTGCGGTGTCCCAAAAGGAGCATCTCCCGCGCCAGCCGGGCGCCGCCCAGCGCCACGTCCACGAGCACCGCGTGCAGCGACAGCGTGCCGGGTTCGCGATTGACCAGCACCACTGGCATGTTGCGGACGGTCAGATCCCGCAGAAAGGCCTCAGGCGTCCGCGACGACAGATCAATCACCGCGCTGAACTGCCCGAGAAAGCTTGGTCGAATCCCGCCTACGTCCCTGATCAGCTCGTTGTCGGGGTTGATCCGGCTGATGGCTTCGACCAGTGATGCCGTCGCCTCGAGAGCGCCGTTTAAAAGGAGCCAGCGGCCGAACTCATCGGTGGGGTGCCGCGTGCCTTTGACGAACGTGCCCCGCCCGATGATCCGCTCGAGAACGCCCTCGGCGGCCAGATCGGTCAGCGCCTTGCTGAGGGTCTTGGCGTTGGCTTTGAATCGCCGCGCCAGGATCCTCTCCCCCGGGAGCTTCCCGCAGAGTTCGCCTGACGAAATCGCCAGGCGCAGTTCCTCGCGAAGGCGCTGAAACTTGTAGCTCGTGCCGGAAATGCGCGCTGTGCGCGCGTCCAAAATGAAATCGGGTGCATTCATCGCAGTGCCCTTTGTCCAGTCCCCGGCAGCCATCGCCGGTCGCGGACCCACCTGTTTACAAAACCCCAGGAATAAATTGACGCTCACCAGAATAACCATATCTCCCGGACTATCAAAGCTCAGGAAACCCCTGATTCACCCTTTCACTATTCACCCTTCACTCTTTCTTTCGAGCCCTTCACTTTTTCCCGCCGCGGATGCGCCGCGGCGCGACAGTTTTTGCGCCGTCCATGGTGCATCGACCGTGTAACTCCTTGCCGTTCCATGGGATCCGCCACTGCCGCTTGCCGCGCCGTGCACACCCCGTGCGTCTGAGCCTTGACGGTGCGCAGACCAACGGATGGCCATCCGTTGGCTTTCCCGGCGCGCGAGGTTCGCCTCACGGAGACGGACGGGGCGGGGTCGCTACATTTCATCTTTTACCGCCGCCATCAAGCCGAATCCGCAGTGCCGGCCGGCGCCTTGCTCGCTTCAATCGCCCTGTCTCGCTGGCTTCGGGCCTTCGCACGCCCCCCGGAAAAGCCAACGGATGGCCATCCGTTGGTCCCCCGCCATCCCGTTGCGTCGCAGGCTCGCCGAAGCCGGACGAAGCGGGGCGGTGCATCTGCCGCGTCGGGGGAGATGAACGCGAAGCCGAGGTCTACCGGCTGCTCACACAACGGCAGATTGTTCTGGCGGCGGGCCATCATGTCCCGCAATGGAAAGGGTTTTGCGGACGGGGGGAAATTCTGCTTAGGCTGGCACGATATGGTCGCGGCGGCCGCGGACTTTTGCCATCGCGTTGCGGGTGTCGATGATCAGCTGGCTGTGATCGGCGATCAGTTGCCAGTCATAGGCGGAGTGATGGGTTGCGATCAGTACGCAGTCGTATTCTGCCAGGGCGGCGGGGGTGAGCACGATGCTGCGGCGCGGCGTGTTGCGGCGGCGCATGGGATGCGTGGCGGGGACGTGGGGATCGTGATAGTCGACGGTGGCGCCGAGGCCCTCGAGCAGATCGATCAACGCGAAACTCGGGCTCTCGCGGACATCGTCCACGTCGGGTTTGTACGCCAGTCCCAGGACGAGAATCCGGCTGCCTTTGACGGGTTTGCCCGCCTCGTTGAGAGCAAGGACGGTGCGGTCGACCACGTAATTCGGCATGCGGTGGTTGACTTCGCCGGCAAGCTCGATGAACCGGGTGGACATCCCGAATTCGCGCGCCTTCCAGGTGAGGTAATACGGGTCGATGGGAATGCAGTGCCCGCCGAGTCCGGGGCCGGGATAGAAGCTTTGAAATCCGAACGGCTTGGTGCCGGCGGCGGCGATCACTTCCCACACGTCGATTCCCATCGCCTGCAAGACCATCTTCATCTCGTTGACCAGCGCGATGTTGACGGCCCGGTAAATGTTCTCCAGCAGCTTGGCCGATTCGGCGACCTCGCTGCTCGAGACGAGAATCACCTTGTCCAGCGCCTGACGATAGAGCGCCGCCGCAAGCTCGCCGGAGACCGGATCAACGCCGCCGACGAGTTTGGGGATCGTCCTGGTGTTGAAGTCCTTGCGGCCGGGATCTTCCCGCTCGGGGGAATAGGCGACGAAGAAATCCTCGCCGAGCTTTAACCCCCTGGCCTGGAGGCGGGGAAGAACGATTTGGCGGGTGGTGCCGGGATAGGTGGTCGATTCGAGAACGATCAGTTGGCCGGGCCGCAGGGAAGCGGCGATCTCATCGGCGGTTTTCTCGACGAAGCTCAGGTCCGGCTCGAGGTGCGTTCCCAGCGGCGTAGGGACACAACTGATGATCGCATCGGCTTCGCCGAGCCGTTTGGGGTCGCTGGTGGCGTCGAACTTGGCGCCGTGTAACAGATCGCGGGCGAGCGACTCGCCCAAGTGTTTCAGATAGTTCTCCCCGCGCTTCAGTGACTCAATCTTCTTCGGATCGACGTCGTAGCCGAGCGTCGGGATTCCCGCGCGGTGAAAGGCAGCCAGGAGAGGCAATCCGACGTATCCCAGCCCGCAGATTGCCACGATCGCAGACTTGGATTCGATCTTCGATGCAAGGTCCAACCGTCCTCCTGAAGACGTCTGATAAGAAGTGTTTGGTCGAGCTGATGTGGAGCGTAATCCCGCGCTCGAAGGTTTACAATTTCCAGGGTCAGTATACCCCTTTTTTCAGAAGCGCAAACGCTCCGCGGTTCTCACCCGCCGGGGTGCACGCGCTGCTCCCTCTCCCGGTACTTCCGGGAGAGGGCAGGGGTGAGGGTGATTTGGAGCACAAGAAGTCACTGGATATTCCGAAGCGGGGTTCATCGCCGATACGAGAGTCCCTTTACGTTCGAAATCACCCTCACCCCAACCCTCTCCCGGAGTACCGGGAGAGGGGGTAGGAGGCAGCGACGCTCGCGCACCCCGGCCACTGGCGCTACTTGAGTTTCTTTCTTACAAGATAATTCGGGTTTTGCTCGACAATTTCGTATCTTCCGGAGGCGCGGATTTCCTGGATGACCCGGCGTACGCCCTCAAATGCGTAGGTGTCGCTGGAGTCATCGAAGAGAATGAAGACGTTGGTCGACAGCCCGCAGAACGAGCCGATTTCGAGAAGCGATCCGGTTGCGGGGAGATTGCGGGTTGCGCGGGACATGGCCGAGACGTTTCCGTCCAAAAGCATTCCCGCGTTGGCGAATCGGAGCCAGCGCACGAAATCCTGCTCCTGTGGCGGGGGTGCCGGTTGTCTGATGTGGGTTCCGTTGCTTCTCAGCAAGAATCGAGCTGCCCGAATCGCAATTGGAGGCAAGACCTGCTTCAGCGCTTCTTTTCCGCTCATTTTCTGCTCCCGTCCACGACAAGATGCCACCTATGGGCGCTAATCCAGGTGGCCGAGAGGTTTTCAGCGCGCCGCACGCCGCGTGCGGTTGAAAAGTCAACCCAGTAACCGCCGCTTCTGGAAGAAGATGAAAACGCCCAGCGCACCGCTGTGGTCCGTGAATTCGGTGTAGAGGCGATCCGCCCCCGCGTGCTGAATCAGCGACAACACTGCGTTGAGATCATACGGATTCATTTGCATCTCAGGATCTTTTCGCGGCAGTGGTTTTTCAAACACCTGACGCATCCGGCGCCTGAACCTTCCGGCAATTTTCTGCAGCAGATGCGGCGGCTTGGCGGGATTTTGGACATCGCTCGCGCCAGGAAATTTATTTCTCCAGCCGTAGGTGATCTGAACGGCGCCCATGCCACCCGGGGCCAGGCGAGTGAGCATGCGGGAAAATATCTGCACGCCGCGCCTCGGATCGATGTGTTGAAGCACGATGCAGGTATGAACCAGGTCAAACTCGCCCTGTACCTGTGAAAGCATATCATCCGACTCAACGAATACGACGTTCTCCAACGCCCGCTGCCGGCAGTTTCGCCGCGCCTCCTCCAGCATTGAAAGGGAGATATCGACTCCCACCACTTGCTGGGCGTTGACCGCAAACGGCACTACCAGTCGGCCGACGCCGCAGCCAAAATCCAAAATTCGCCGCGGCACGAAGGACGGATCAAAATATTGCCGGCAGACTTGGAGCACATGCTCGGCGTGCTGCCGGCCGCTGTCGAAAAATTCGTCCTTGGTTTCATCGCTCAGGTTGGCCGCTCGGAATCTTTCGTCCGTTAGGACCGCGAAATAGGGATCTTTCCGTCCCCATTTTTCCCATTCGATGTCCGTGTTGGTTTGACCCATTTTTCGCCGCCTGAGGGTCTGTGTGAGACCCTCCGATCGAATCGGAACATACTCTCCTGTGCCGATAAAGGACAGCGACCCAACCGTTGGCGCAACTGGTTGTGCGCTTTGGCGTACGGTAAAGTTGATACTGTCGAAGGGGCGATGTAGTCAGAGCAGCATTAGGCCGTCAGCTGGATGAACGCAGCTCTTGCCGAAATTCCCGAAGCAAACACCGCGGCGCTTCCGGCAGAGCCGTATCTGAAAATCCGCGCCCCCAAGGGTTGGGCGCCGTTGAACTTACGCGATGTCTGGCAATTCCGCGATCTTCTGCTGGCCTTGGCTGGACGGGACGTCAAGCTGCGGTACAAGCAAACTGCGCTGGGGGTGCTGTGGGTGATTCTCCAACCGTTAATGGCGGCCGGAGTGTTTTCGTTTGTTTTCGGGCGAATTGCGCAGCTTCCCAGCGATGGGCTGCCTTACTTCGTGTTCAGCTATGCCGGCTTGCTCGGCTGGAATCTTTTTAGCAGCACGCTGACCAAAACCAGCGGGTGTCTGCTCGGAAACGCGCAGTTGGTCAGCAAGATCTATTTCCCCCGGCTGGTGCTGCCCCTGTCCGTCGTTCCTTCGGTTTTGATCGATTTTGGCGTTGCCTTGGGGATGATGGTGGTGCTGATGCTCTCCTATCACGTTCACGCCACGCCCGGAATTCTTCTTCTGCCGCTGTGGATGGCGCTGCTTCTGATGCTGTCGCTGGGCGTGGGCCTCAGCACGGCCGCACTGATGGTCAGCTACCGCGATGTGGGCTACATACTGCCGGTCCTCACGCAGATCCTAATGTATGCAAGCCCTATTGCCTATGGCCTCGGCTATGCGCTGAAGCGCATTCCCCAGCAATATCGAACGCTCTACCTGTTCAATCCGCTGGCGGCGACTTTGGAGGCGTTTCGGGCGAGTCTACTCGGGACTCCCTGGCCCTCCACCGCCTCGCTGGCCTACTCTGCGGCCGCGTCGGCGATTGTGTTCGTCGTCGGAGCGTATAGCTTCAAGAAAATGGAAAGAAGATTCGCCGATGTCATCTAGCGATATCGCAGTCTCCGTCCGCGGGTTGTGCAAGTCGTACACGATTGCGCATGATCAGGAAAAGCACAGCACCCTGGCTGAGACAATCCTCAGCCGAATGAAAAATCCCCTGCGCCGGCCGAAAACTGAAACTTTTTGGGCGCTGAAAGATGTCAGCTTCGAGATCAAAAAGGGAGATGTGGTCGGCATCATCGGCCGCAACGGAGCGGGCAAGAGCACGCTGCTGAAAATCCTCAGCCGGATCACGCAGCCCACTTCGGGCGAGGTTGATATCTATGGCCGGGTCGGCAGCCTGTTGGAAGTCGGGACGGGGTTCCATCCGGAGCTGACCGGACGCGAAAATGTCTTCCTCAACGGCGCGATCCTTGGGATGAGCAAGGCAGAGATCCGGAGACACTTTGAAGCAATCGTTGATTTCGCCGGTGTCGAGCAGTTCCTGGATACGCCCGTGAAACGCTACAGCAGCGGCATGTACGTGCGACTGGCGTTCGCGGTGGCCGCGCATCTCAGGAGTGAGATTCTGGTCGTAGACGAGGTGCTGGCAGTGGGAGACGTCAGTTTTCAAAAACGCTGCCTGGATAAGATGGAATCGGTGGGGAATTCCGGCCGTACGGTTCTGTTTGTATCGCATTCGATGTCAGCAATTGCTCGACTCTGCAAAAGCGCCATCTTACTTCGCAATGGAGTGTCTCAGTTCAGTGGAGGCATCGCTGAGGCAACGAGGCTGTATTTGGGCGACGGAGGACGCCAGCCGGCAGAGCGCCGATGGCTGGACGCCGCTCCGGCACCCGGCGACGATGTGTGTAGGCTTCGTGCGGTTCGAGTGACTAACGCTGCCGGGAAGACTCTCGCACGTGTTACAATCAGTGACGCGGTCTACATTGAAATTGAGTACGAGCAATTGAAGGACGGACTGGCTAAGCCACTGACGGCCTCAGTGCATCTCATAAACGCCGCAGGCATTACCGTTTTTGCCAGCAACGACTTTGATAACCTAGGATGGTATCGCTCCGCTCGCCGGGTTGGAATCGTGCGTTCCCGGTGCCAGATCGGTGCCCATTTTTTGGCTGAAGGCGCGTACACGGTGCTGGCCGCAGTTTGCAGCTACGATCCCAATGTGGTCCACGCGATAGAGCGCGATGCCGTCGCCTTCGAGGCGGTAGAGGAGGCGGGGCAGGTTGGGGCTCGCGCGGAGTACGCCGGGGATTGGCCCGGCGTCACTCGTCCGCGACTAAACTGGGAGGCGGCCTATGCTTCTTGATCGTCTCAGATCGCTGCTTTCCACTCAACGTCAACTCCCTCCGCACACCACACCTCGCTTTACGAAGGACCAGCCGGGATTTGGAGATTATGAGATTGGGGAGTTCACTTATGGTGCGCCGCGAGTTCTTAGCTGGGGTGAGGGGGCAAAGCTACGAATCGGCAAATACTGTTCAATCGCCGATCAGGTCACCATCTTGCTTGGAGGTGAGCATCGGACAGACTGGGTCTCAACCTTTCCCTTCACCGAGATGATGACTTTGGGTCTCAAAATAGAAGGACATCCATCCACCCGTGGGGACGTGGTCATTGGTAACGATGTTTGGATAGGACATGGCGCAACCTTGCGGTCAGGGGTTCATGTTGGCGACGGTGCGGTAATCGGTGCCCGCGCGGTCGTTACAGCGGACGTCGCGTCCTACTCAATTGTTGCAGGGAATCCTGCCAGATCAATCCGGCAGCGGTTTTCTGATGATGTCATCGCAGAGTTGGCCCAACTGCGATGGTGGGATTGGCCTGCTAAGAGAGTCGCGGCGGCTGTACCGTTCCTCATGAGTCCCGACGTATCCGCCCTCATCACGTATGGGCGCCAGACTGACGAATCTCCGAAGAATTCATCGAATGTCGGTACGGACAATAAATAAGGGCGTGGCGCATGGAAGACGAGCAGACACAGACGGCGGGTTCAGAGCCGCTGTCGGCACCCGATGGCGCCGCTCGCGGCTTCGCGGACGCCAATAATGTACTTCGATACAATGGTGGTGATCTTTTCAGCAAATTCGAATCGCCCGCCAGGGTGGCTGAACTCGTCCCGCGCGGCAGCCGCGTTCTAGACATTGGCTGCTCGTCAGGAGAACTCACAGAGTATATCCGAGAAACACGGCAAGCGGTCGTCGTTGGAGTTGAACCGGAGCCGGCGCGAGCCCGAGCCGCCATCGCGCGCGGCCTCAATGTGTATCAAGGAGTCTTGACGCCGTCGCTGGTCGAAAAGCTTGGGCCATTCGACATCGTACTTCTCGTAGACGTCATCGAACACCTTGCTGCGCCGGCGGATCTGCTCATCCTCGCCCGGCAGAGTCTGGCTAGGGGTGGAGCGCTCATTCTTTCGACGCCGAACATCGCACACTGGTCGATAAGAGCGAACCTGGCAAGAGGTCGGTTCGACTATGCCTCGACCGGGCTCATGGATGCCACGCACCTTCGATGGTTCACGCGAAGAACACTGCGGCAACTCCTGGAAACCAGCGGCTATCGGATTGAACACCAAGACGTGTCAGCCGGCGCCTGGCTTTCTCAATACCAAGCTCAGCGCCCTTGGCGCTGGGTGGCCCCCGAGCGCCGGGCGCGTTTGATACGATCTCTGGCGGATCGGTGGCCCGAGATGTTCGGCTGTCAGCATATCATCAAGGCTGTGCCCGAATGAATGACCGCGGCGGTGCGAGCACCAGTATGAAAATTTTCGAAGCGCAACCATGGTATAGTCGCATTCTCAACCCCTATATCGTTCGAGCAGAGCGTCGCTGGCTCGGTGGCCGTCCTACATATTTCATCGCCCGCTGTTCAACGCAATAGCTTGCGGTCACTGCAGAGCGGCATTTGGCGATCGCCGGATTGTGGATGGATGGGTATGGGTGAACATACGTCACAACTCAGGTCACCGGCGCGAATGACGCGCCGGCTCCTTTCGAAGCTCTATCACCTCATCGAGTCTGCCCCGGCCAACAACGTCAGCGTGAACTGGTTTTTGCAGCCGGGACACTTCTACTCCCCGCTGCCCGACTTGGCGGAAATCCGTAGGCGGGAAACCGAACTGTTCGATCGGTCATTCCAGGAATTACCGGAAATTGACGTTCGAGCGGATTCGCAACTGAAGCTGCTGGAGACGTTCGCCGCGTTTTATGAAAGCATGCCGTTCGCGGCCGAGCGGGTGGCGGGCATGCGGAGCTATCTCGATAACCCGCGTTACGCGTTTCTGGACGCTATTGTGCTGCATTGCATGCTGCGACACCTTTCGCCAAAGCGGGTGATTGAAGTCGGCTCGGGATATTCCACCTGCGTTACGCTGGACACCAACGATCACTTTCTGGGTGGCGGCACAGCCGTGTCGCTGATCGAGCCGTATGCCGAGGTCATTCTCAGCCTTCTTCCGGCGGACGACCCCGCCCGAGCAAGCATCATACCCAAGGGGCTCCAGGAGATTGATCTTGGATTATTCAAAACGCTTGAGGCGAACGACGTGCTGTTTATCGACTCCACGCATGTCGCGAAAATCGGCAGTGACGTGAACCATTTGTTCTTCAAGATACTCCCGCTGCTCGCCGCTGGGGTTTTCATTCACATCCATGACATTTTCTATCCCTTCGAGTATCCGAAAGAATGGATCTACGAAGGTCGCGCGTGGAATGAGGCCTACATGTTACGCGCATTCCTGACGCACAATTCGGCGTATGAAATCGTCTTCTGGAATGACTTTCTGGGAACATTCCACCGGGACGCGTTGGAGCGTTCGCTTCCCATGGGTCTTCGCAATACCGGCGGCGCGATCTGGCTGAGGAAGAACGGATGAGCGCTACCGTATCCGTCATCGTCCCTACCTACGCACATCGAGACTTTGTATTGGAGACGCTCAATTCCGTTTTGGAGCAAACGTACAAGGATTGTGAGCTGATTGTCGTCAATGATGGATCGCCTGACGATACGGCGGATGTCCTGCAGCGCTTTATCGAAGAAGGGCGCACCCGCTACGTGGCACAAGCGAATGCCGGGCAGGCGGCCGCTCGAAACACGGGGATAGGACTCGCGCGGGGCAAATATATCGCGTTGCTGGATGACGATGATCTCTGGCCACCGGACCGGCTCGCCTGGATGGTGGAGGCGCTGGAAGCGGATCCCACGGCGGTCGTCGCTTATGGTCAATTTGAAGCGTTTGGACGGGAACACTTCACATTCCCCGGAGCCACCGCACCGGAGGGAAACGTGCTGGATGCGTTTGTTGATGCCGGGTGGATTCGCTCTCCCGGGCAGACGCTCATCCGTGCCGACGCGCTGCGTCAGGCTGGTGGCCTGGACGAACGCATCTGGGGCACGGATGACTGGGACCTCTGGCTCGGACTGGCACGTCTCGGTACGTTTCGGTATCGGCCGCGCGTCGCGCTACGCTATCGAATACACGCAAAGAATGCGTCGCGAAACTTTGTTCGTATGTACAAAAATGGCATGCGGGTCGTCGAAAAACACTTCGGATCCGCCTGCGGGCCGACCGAGCGACTTCGGCGGCGGCGTGCCTCGCGATTTGTGCGACTATTCACCAGCGGCGACGGGCTTTCCGAGGCTCAACGGTGCGCGAACGGAGATCGACGCTGTGCCGCGCTTGTTGCGCTGGGTCGGGCCATTATGATCCGACCGCAAATGCTGCGTGATCGATCGGTCTTGCGTCTGATGGCCGGAGTCATATGGCGCTGCACGGGATTGTGAACAGAATTTTCGCGGTGCATCCGCAGGCGGTGAAACCAGATTGCTCGTCAGGTGATCTGCGATTTGCCGAGCTCCTCCGACTTTTCGAGCGGCGGGCGGAGGTCGATCTGGTTCAACTGAGCGACTTTAGCCACGCCAGTGAGTTGGAGCGTCTGGCGGCGCTGCGGCGATACTTCCGGGGAAGCATCTGGCGGTATGATCCTGAGCTGCTTCGGCTCAAGCTTCACTTGCACCGATATTCCCTGGCGGTGATCGAATTCTGGCACATGGCCGAAGAGGTTGCACCGCGGATCCGGCGATATCAGCCCTGGACAAAGATCGTAGTCGATAGTGTCGATGTTCACTTTGTTCGCGAAAACGCGGCGTCTGATTTGGGTTTCATGGACGCGGCGGCAGTGGCCGGGAATAAGCGGCGCGAACTTGCGGTGTACTGTCAGGCCGATGCGGTCATTGCGGTGACGGAAGCAGATCGTGAGAGGCTCATCGCGGAAGGGATGGCCACCCCGATTTTCGTCATTCCCAATACCGTTGCGCTTCGGCTGCGCCACGAGGGGACGCGAGCCAGGGAGGTATTGTTCGTGGGGGGATTCAAACATCATCCCAACACGGACGGCGTGGTTTGGTTTGTGAACGAGTGTTGGAGCCGCGTGAGAGCGGAGGTTGCGGACGCCACGCTCACGATCGTCGGCAGCAATCCGACGGAAGAGGTTCGCGCCCTGGGCGCTCAACCCGGTGTCCGCGTTGAAGGGCAAGTGCCGGACACAGCGCCCTATCTGCAGCGGGCGGCTGTTTCCATCGCGCCGTTGAGGTATGGGGGCGGTATGAAAGGAAAAGTCTGTGAGGCGCTGGCGGCGTCGATGCCGTTGGTCACGACCAGCGAGGGTGCCAGCGGCATCCCGTTGGAACATCGAGTGCATGCGTGGATCGCGGACCGTCCCGACGACTTTGCGGCCGGCGTGGCTGAGTGTCTGCGGCACCCGGCGGTCGCGGAAGCCATGGGAAGTCGAGGGCAGGCTGTGATCGAAACGTTATGTGGCGAAGAGGCTGTCGAACTGCGCGTCGCTGAGTTTGTCGAGGCGATGAGGGCCGGGCCGCCGGCTTGGCCGAAAGTAACAAGTTGGGCGGCGCGCGGGAGCGTAATCGTCGCAGCATCAGCTGTACGGCGCGCTGCGATGATCTGCGGCGCTCGGCAGGTTCGCAATACGATTCGGAGGTTTTGGCCGTCCTTGTACAATGAACGGACGGCAAATTCGGAGAATCAGAAATCGTAGTGCGGTCCGTCGATCAACATGACAACGAACGCGCCCCTCATTTCCGTTGCGCTGCTGGTTCGAAACGGCATGCCGGGACTTGCCCAACTGCTCGCTGCGCTTCGCTCGCAGGAGCATAGCCGCGACTTTGAAATCGTTGCTGTTGATTCCGGATCAGCCGATGGCTCACTTGAGGTGCTCGCCGACGCCGGCGCGCGGGTCACGCAAATCGATCGTGCCGCCTTCCGGTTCGGTCCGACAAGGCAGTTGGCATTTTCGCTCACTCGCGGACGTGTGATCGTCACGATGTCACAGGACACCCTGCCAACCGGCAGCAGTTGGCTGCGAAGCCTGACTGAGCCGATCCTCAACAATGAATACGACATTGTGCAGGCTGTCGAAACAGCGCCGCAAGCCATCGGGAAGAAGCTGTATCTTCACCAGTTGGGGAATGTCTATAAGCATTGGCCCAGCCCGTACAACCGGATTTCTTGCGCCGGGATGGCGATCTCTAGGAACGCATGGGAACAGACTGGATTTGGCGACGTAAGCATGTCCGAGGACAAATATCTCGGGGCTCAGGCGATAAAATTGGGCTTACGCATGTGCTTCTCGAGCGGGCCGCCGCTTGCGCACGGCCATGAATACACGCCGTTTAGCCTTGTGAAGCGCGCGTTCAATGAAGGAATGGGCGCTCGCAACACCGGCGGGTATTACTCGTTTGGCGACATGTTGCGCGACCTGACGCGCGCAGATCTTTATCGCTATGCTTTGGCAGCTATCCTTAAACATCGCACAATGAAGCCGAGCGAGGCATTCTGCTTTCCGTTGCGTCCTGTTTTTCTCCAAATTGGCTTTCGTTTCGGAAGGCGCTATTGGCGTTAGCCGCCCGTGGTGAGAGCTAGATGCGCGTTGTTCACGTCAGCACATTCGAACAGCGATTTGGTGCTGCGCGGGCGGCCTTCAGGCTGCACCAGGGCCTCTTGAAGCAGGGTGCGGACTCGATGATGTTAGTGCGCAACGCGGAGCCCACATCCTCGGACGCCGTGATGTTTCGACGCCGCAGTAATGGACTGGCGCGGCTGAATCGTTTTGTGCGACGTTTGGAAATCGCGCGTCACCCGTTTCCCACCCCGCGGGAGTTGGCTCCCGGTTGCGAGTTGTTCTCCGATGATCGCACCGAATTTGGGGCTGAGCCGGCCCGGCAACTGCCGGCCGCCGACGTCGTCAACTTGCACTGGGTCTGCGGCTTCATCGACTACGGCGCTTTTCTTCCTAAGGCGGCGCGGCGTACCCCCCTCGTGTGGACATTGCATGACATGCACCCGCTTACCGGCGGATGTCACTACGACTCAAACTGCGGCAAATTCGTGCAAAAATGCGGAGCTTGCCCGCAGATAATGACGCCAGCCGACAATGATCCGTCGCGCCAAAGCTGGATTCGCAAACGAAACGGCTTGGATTGCGTTCCCGACAGCAGGCTCCATTTCGTCGCACCCAGCAGATGGATGGCCTCCGTCGCCGCGAGCAGTTCGCTTACCAGATCGTTCCCTGTTTCCGTGGTTCCGAATGGGTTGGATACCGATCTGTTCGCGCCTGTGGATCGTCTGCAGGCGCGTCATCAGCTGCAATTACCGCAGGATGCGAAGATCGTCCTGTTCGTCGCCGCTGACCTCCGCAGCCCCCGAAAGGGCTTTTCAAAATTGCTGCAGGCGATGGAACAATTGCGCGACGTGAGCGGATGCCTTCTGATTTCCGCGGGGAGAATTGACGAGGGAACCCAATTCCCTGTCGCTCATCGCGGCCTGGGATTTCTGGGCGACACAGCGGCGCTGGTGGCCGCCTACAGCGCAGCGGATTTATTTGTCATCCCATCCATTCAGGACAATCTGCCTAACACGGTGCTTGAATCCCTGGCCTGTGCGACGCCGGTGGCGGGCTTTGACGTGGGCGGTATACCGGACATGGTTCGGCCCGGTGAAACTGGATTTCTGGCCCGTTCAGGGGATTCTGACGACCTGGCGCGGGCGATGAGACGAATTCTCGAAGATCCAAACCTGGCCCGGCACCTCTCGCGGCGTTGCCGGGAGATTGCCGAGTCGGAGTACAATCTCGATCTTCAGGCCCGCCGTTATCTTCAACTGTATGAATCGATGTTGAACGGAGCTGTCCCGTCGCCAAGCCACCGATGACAAAGATGGATGATGCGCCGCTGCCGAAAATCATCGTCGTCACCCCAAGCTTCAATCAGGGGCAGTTCCTGGAAGCGACGATCCAGTCCGTGCTGTTGCAGAATTATCCCAATCTCGAATACATCATCGTCGACGGCGGCAGCACCGATGGCAGCGTCGGGATCATTGGCAAATATGAGAAGCAGCTCGCGTGGTGGGTGAGCGAGCAGGACAAAGGGCAGACGCACGCCATTAACAAGGGATTTGCCAAAGCTACCGGGCAGATCATGGCGTGGCTGAATAGCGACGATTTGTATTGCCCCGGCACCCTGCAGCGAATCGCGGCTGCCTTCGTCCGCCATCCGCGCACAGACATAATCACCGGTGGCTGGCTCTCCTATACGTCGCCGGGGGGCCAACTGATTCCGGTTCGACCTTGCGGCATTGGCATTCGTCCCAATGCGGCCATCATGCTGCGCCGCAATGCCTACTTCGGTCAGCATTCCACGTTCTGGCGCCGCGAGTTGTGGGAGCGCGTCGGACCGCTCAACGAATCACTCCATTTCGCAATGGATCACGAGTTCTTCCTGCGATGCGTGCTGGCGGGCGCGCAGGTCGAGCTTGACCCGGCAATGCTGGCGATATTTCGGCAGCACGCGCAGCAGAAGACCAGCCAATGGGAGAAATATCAGGCGGAGAGCCGCGTGGCGAAACAGCCGTTTCTCACTCCATACTGGAGCGGATTCGGCGGCCGGATGCGCATGCGCTGGTCGGCGGCGATCGAGGCGCTGGCGAGACATCGCAACATCCATCCGCGCCTGGGACTTGCGCCGCGGTACGATCGGGCGGCTGTCCGGCAATGGCTGGCGGAATTGGGCGAAGCGCCGAACTGAGGGAAACACAGATGCTCTCACCCCGAAACCTGCTCTACCGCTTCCGGCGACGCTTCGGGAACGGACTGCGCGGCGTGTTGTCGCCATGCCCGCATGGCTCCGGCGGAGTCGACCTCGATGCGCGATTTGCCGTAGTAGTATGGTGGGCGGCCCTGATATGGGGCGCAGCGCAGCGTTTGCGGCAATGGTCAGCCGGACGGTCCATCTGGCTCGACGAGGCGTTGTTGTTGGAAAATATTCTTCATCGATCTGAAGCACAGTTATTCAAGCCGCTAACTCTATTCCAAAACGCTCCAATCGTGTTTCTTGAGAGTGTGAAGGAGTGTTCTCGCATATTTGGCACCAGTGAAGCAGCATTGCGTCTGCCAGCTCTGATCTGCGGGATAGTTGCGTTGGTGCTGTTTGGAGTCTTGGCGCGTCGAACACTGCTGGACATGCCCGCTGCCCTGGCGACGTTCCTGTTCGCGATTCTGATGCCAAGTGTCTACTACAGTGCGGAGGTGAAGCAGTACTCCGCGGATGAAGCCGCGCTCCTTGCGCTAACGCTTCTCGCCCTGGGCCATCTGCAGAATTCCCAAAGGCGGATTTGGCCTCTTGCCGCAGTCGGGACCGTCGCCATTTTCGCTTCTCATGCCGCAGCATTCGTCGCGGCCAGCACGGCGGTCGTGTTTGCAATCCATGCCCTGCGGACTCGGAAAAGCATTGTTCCCTGGGTGGCCGTGTCGGGCATCTGGGGAGGGGCGCTGCTCTTAAACTATTTCGTTTTCTTGCGGCACGGCCTGCACGATCCGTTTCTCGTTGAGTTTTGGAAGAGTGCATTCCTGCCGTTACCTCCCAAATCGTTTCATGATTTGAGTTGGGGTTACGACAAGCTGGCCGCGGTTTTTCAGTCTCCCGTCGGTTTTCGGGCTATGGGGGGCCTTGCAGTCGCTCTCTCCGTCGTCGGGCTGATAAACTGGATTCGAGACGATTGCGCGACCGCATTTCTCCTCGTCGGCCCAGTCATTGGGGCGCTGGCGGCCTCGGCAATGCACAAGTACCCGTTTGAAGGCAGGCTCATTCTTTTCGCTGTTCCTGCTTGCTTGCTCTTCTGCGCACGCGGTTGGTGGGATATCTCGCAAAAGCCAACCACCAGCACCAGGTGCGTGCCGGCGGTGTTGGCCGTCTTGCTCCTCCTGGAGCCAACGCACGTCGCGCTCCAAACCATGATCCATCCTGGCGGCATAGAAGAACTCCGTCCCGTCATGCTGACCGTGGCTGAGGAATGCAGGCGCGACGATGTAATCGTTGTAGGCGATCCGACCTGTTATGCCTTCGACTACTACCATGACTTTCGCGACAAGGCGGTTTGGAATTCTGTTCGAGCTCAAATCGTGATTGCAAAGAGAGGCACGGCCATCCAACCATTGCCCCGCGGCCGAGTGTGGCTTGTGATGACCCACTGCCGGTCTGAGGACGTTGAACTCTGGCGGTCTTCCCTGGTCGCTTTGGGCCTCTCGCCTCAGAAAACCATCGATCGGGTTGGAGCCCAGGCCATCCTCTTCGGGCCGAGTCGATGATTGGGTAGAGGTACACCCACCCGCGCCGGGGTACGATCGGATCGCTGTCCGGAGATGGCCGGCCGAACCGGGGCAAAGATGTCTGAGATCGGGAGAAGATTCACGCGAAATGAGTGCCAAGGCGAACGTTTTCGGTCTCGTCGTCGAGCAGGTGGAATTTCTCACCTTCACGGTGGCGCACGCCGTCGCTTCCATGGGATGGCGAGTGGTTGTCCTGGCGGATCCAACGCGGAACTCATCGAAGCAAAATCTGTATTACACGCAACGAATTTCCCAACTGCCCGGGGTCTCGGTCGAAACGGGATTTGAGCCGATCGATCTGGACCTGCTCTATATCGAGCTGACACGGCTCACGCCTCGCGATCGCGCGCGCTACTACTGTCGCCGGGCAAGCCGGGTCGGAATAATAACGTATTGTCTCCGACCGAGCTGGGTGCGGACGCTGCTCGCGGAGGTAATGGACGCCCGGCAATGCGTGCGATGCGTTTTGCGGGCACGGCGATTTGTGTACGTGGAGGGATATCGGCGAATCGACCTCTACGGTTTTCTTGGCGCTCGCCGGAATTTGGGGATCGACGTTCATTCGAACTTTTTGCTCGACCCGCGCCTGCGCGAGATCATGTTCGCCGGCGATTGGGAACCGCAACAGCATCGGCGCCACCGTTTGAACTTCATCGGGACGCCATCGCCGGACTCCCGGGCGCGAATGCTGCAAGACATCGAGGCGTTTCTCGTGCGACGCGGCGAATGCCTTGCCCGCGCGCCCGATCAGAGCGGGGACATTCTCTGGCTCAACGGCGTGGAAGTTCCAGCCGGCCAATTCTGCCAGCTTCTCACTGACTCCGACTACACACTCTGCCCGCCCGGGCACGTGCGGCTGACGCATCGCGTGGTCGAGGCGCTGGTGCGCGGAAGTATCCCCATCCTCCACGCCGACGAGTTGCCGCTGTATGACTTGGGCCTTGAGTCCGGGAAGAACTGCATCGCGGTTCGGCCCGGAGGCTGGGGGGAAGCGCTCGCTGCGGCGCTGGAGGTCGGGCACGCTTCGACCGAGCAGATGCGCGCCAATATTCTGCAAATGCGGGAAGCCCATCTTACCATCGCCGCGTCGAATCGCCGGCTGTGCCGCCGACTTGGGATAGGTGCATAGCTCGACGTTTCGGGGTTACGAAGCGATTTCAGAACCGGGTCGCCGCGTTGATCGCCGCTTAGAGCCGGTTTCAGAACCGCGGGGTCGCGCCGGCACAGTTTATTCCTCTTCGCGCGCCGAATGCCCGCGTTTGTTCGTGCCCCCTCTCCCGGTACGCCGGGAGAGGGAGTGAGTCGTTCGTCGCTCTGGGCTTTGACCGCGCAAAGAGGAGTAGCCGCGACGCGCGGCGGAGCGAGTCCAGTGGCGTTTTTCGCGGATTTATCACCGTCTGTTGACTCGCTCCCCTGCGGGGGAGCCGCTAAAAGGGGATATGAAACCGGTTCCAGGACTAAGCCGCCATCGCCGACAGGACCCGCGCTTCAAAGTTTGACTCCGCGGGCCCGAAGCAGATGGTCCACCATTGCGCCCGGGTCGGTGGAGGCGGACCATCCGGTGGCACGGCGGAGCTTGGACGGGTCACCGACGAGCGTCGATCGTCGTCTCACGATAATTGAGGGGTCCTCCACCACGTGCGCGTGCCAATCGAGCCCCAGCCGCTGAAAGACGATCTCGATAAACGCACCCACCGACAGGAGTCGGCCGGTCGCGATCACGAAGTCGTCGGCATGCGGAAGGGCAAGAATTTTCACCATCGCCTCCACGTAGTCTGGGGCATATCCCCAATCGATCTGGGCGGAAAGGTCGCCGACGGCAAGCCGGTTGCGCTGACCTGCGCGAATCTCGATGGCTGCGTTGATGACCTTGGAGGCGAGAAACGAACGCCGACGGAAAGGCGACTCGTGGGTGTACAGGATTCCCGCAGAGGCAAAGGCGCCGTGGGACTCCCGGTAGAACCTGCATAAATGAATGCCGGACGCCTTGGTAATTCCGTAGATGCAGCGGGGCTCGATTGGGGTATTCTCATCCTGGGGCGATTTCACCGGACTTCCGAAAATATGGGAGGACGCGGCGTAGAAGAGTCTGCTCTTCGCCGAGGTCCGTTTCATGGCGTCCAAAAAGTTCAGCAAACCCTCAACGTGCACTTGATGGCTGTGATGATAAAGCTCGGAACTATCAGGCCGAGCGTCCTCTGAAGCGTGATGAAAGGCGGCCAGATAATAGACTTCATCAGGCTGGACGTCGGCGATCAGCGCCGAGACTTGCCGCGCGTCCAGAATATCCAACAGGCGCGAACCGCGCGAGTCGCCCTTGGGTATTTCCGAAGCGGCGGTGGGTCGCGTGATTCCAATGACCGTCGTCCCGGCACGCTGCAAGAACTCGAAAAGCAGACGGCCATCCTGACCAGCGCTTCCGACAATGACGGCTGTCCGCGTATCAGGCATGGTCGACGATCTCGATCCTGGGAAGCGGAAAGATCATCTTTCCGCCCGATTTCAGGAAATTGGCTTCGCGAGCAATCAGGTTCGGGCGAAAATGCCAGGGCAGCACGAGAAAATAATCCGGCTTCATTGCATGTGCCGTCGATTCGGAGACGATCGGAATATGCGTTCCGGGCGTGACGTGTCCGAATTTGTCCGGGTTGACGTCAGCAATCGCGGGAATGTCAGCTTTGGTCAGTTCGCAGAATTGCAGGATGACATTTCCTTTTGTCGAAGCTCCATAGCCGAGCACCAGCTTGCCTGCTTTGCCAAGTCCCTTCAGAAGCTCTTTTAATTCGGTCTTGTGTGCGAGCATGCTTTGCTGAAAGCGGGCGTAACGGTCAAGCGAATTCACGCCGGCGGCTTCCTCCTGCCCGATCAATTGCGCGACGGCGGCAGCAGCGGCGGGGTAGCGCGCGCCCTTTTTCGCGACGGTGACCGCGAAGCTTCCCCCATTGCTGTCATTGCGACTGACATCAATGATCTTCAGACCGGCGCGCTCGCTGATCCAGTCGATCTGCTTCATCGCATAATATTCGAGATGTTCGTGGCAGATGGTGTCATATGAGTTTGTCTCCAGCATCGCGGGCAGATAACTCTGTTCAAAAACCCATATTCCGTCGTCAGCGAGCAGTTCGGCGACCTGACCGGCAAACTCGGTGGGGCGCTCCAGGTCGTAAAACATCGCCACGGAAGTCACCACCCGCGCCTTGCGGGGGCCATATTTTGCACGCACGACCGCCGCGGAGAAGAAGTCCGGTATCAGTTGAATGTCTTGCCGGTAGAACTTGCGGAACTTCGCGCCGGTCGGATCAACCCCGACCAGCGTCGCCTGCTCCGGCGGGTAAGAGGAGAGCAATGTGCCGTCGTTGCTGCCAATATCGATAACCAGGTCTCTCTTGCCAGGGTCCACGATCCTGCGCACATTCCCGACTAACTCTCCAAGGTGCGTGACCATCGTCTGATTCAGGCCCGAGCGGTAGCCATAGTTGTCTCCATAGAGTTCGGCTGGTTCATATGAATTTGCAAGCTGAACCAGGCCGCAGCACTCGGTGTCGTTCCCGTGGCATTTCACGAGTTCCAGGGGACCGCGCGTGAGTTTCACGTCGGGGCTCGCGGGGAAAACTCCGGTCTGCGATTGAATTCCGACGTCCACGATTGCGGCGAGGTTTCGGTTTCCGCAAATTCGGCATCGGCCGGTCGGTGCGAATCTGTTGTATTCCATAACGCGGCATCCATTATGAGTTCGTTACGGCAGCTGTTAATCCTGCGGCGTCGATTGCCGCGCAGGCGATCCCCGACCAACTCCAACGATCGGCCAGAGCGCGATTCTGACGGGCGATGAGGTCGCGGTCTGCGGCCGAAGCGCGCTCGATTGCGCCTGCCATGCTCCTGGCGTCGCCCGAGTCGTAGAAGAAGTTGGTCGTTCCTTCAAGTTGCTCGGCGTACGCGGCATGAGACGGAGCGACCAAAGCTCGTCCGAATGTGAGCCCGAGGCAGAGCAGACCGGAGTTCATATCTCTGATGCGCGGCACCAGAAGCGCATCGCACGCCTCGACGTACCGGTGAACCTCTTCATCTTCGATGTAGCCTTGGGAAACGATCGCGCCGGCGGATCTCGCCCAGAGCTTCATCTGCAGGTTGCGAACGCGCCGCTTGACGCGGTTCATCGGTTCGTGATACCTCCCTGCCATCAGCAAACGCTTGCGCGGAATCTTTGCCAGGGCATATGCCCGGTGAATTAACGCCACCTCATTCCATGATCGGAGCATCCCAAAGACCAGGACCACGAAGTCTTCGGGCTGGAATCCAAACGAGCGGCGGCAGGCTTCGCGGTCGAGTTTTGCCGGCAAGAGGTGATCGTTGTTGAAGTAGGTGGTGGTGACATTGTTCTGTCGGCGCGCCGAAGGAAACTCGTCGAGCACGAGTCGCCGCAGTTTTTCGTTGTGATGCAAAATCACCCTGCAGCGCTCGTAGAAGATGTCGTAAAGTTTTCTGTAAGTGGGGTTGCCTTCGAAGCCGTGTGGGTAGAGGTTATGAACGGATATCACGGCGGGGCACCGGTTTGACCACCACTGGAGCGCATCGCGAATGCGGTCCATCTGCCTGGTGGAGGGCAACCGCCAGTCGGAGAACTCTTCCGGCCAGTGGCAATGCAGCATGTCAGCCCGATGCGCCATATTGAAGAAATTGGCTTTCCCCACGATCACGTCCCAGCCGTTGGACGCGTACCCGGCAGTCAGGCCCGGAATGAGCATGGGGTTATCAGTGGGCACCAGAACAGTCGGCATGAGTGTCGGTCCAACCCGCGATTACATGTGCTTGCTGACTTAGCGCAGAAAACCCTCGCGTACCAGCCTCCGCATTCCCTCACTATACATCAAGTGCCGGACCGCTCCAACATAGTGCCGGCACGGGCTGTGGCCGATACCCCTTCCGAGGTGAACCCGATATTCCCAGGGGAGCATCTCTAATCCGTACCGGGCGGCGAGGAGAGCCACCAGCGTCTGCTCAATTCGCCAGAAATAGCCGCCGGGTACGGCGGGTGCGGAGAGAAACTCTTCAATCCAGTCCAATCGCACCGACTGCGGCTGCACCAGACCGAGACCCGCGTTTAATCTTGGTTCCATCTCCACGCCAAATAGCGCGCGCGCCATATCCGGGGTGATCGTATACCCGGTGTCGACATCCGGATTGAAACAGTTCAGTCCATACGATGGGTCGTCGGCCCGCTGCAGCAGCACGTCCGGGGCTTCAAAGAAGAGTATGTCGCTGTCGAGCAGAAGAATGCATCGCGCCTCCAGGTACTCGACGGGATCAAGCAGTTTCAGCGCGAATAGATTCGTCTCGCGAAATTCCTGCGTGCGCGGATACGCAGAGAGTTTCGCCGCCAGTCGGGGATCGGACTCGCAGCGCTGAATGATCCGCGCTGAAGGAAAGTGCTTCGCCAGAATATCCACGGCTGAGCCCCCAACGGTCCCATCTTCATGAATGCACAACTTGTAGCGGCGTTTGGACGCGGCGTAGAACGATTTGAGCGTCCAGATGAGATTCAGCCAGTCGGCGCCGCATGTCAGTGCGTGAACTTCGCAGCGGTCATCAACCAGGTCTGTCACGGGCGCCGTCCGCAGGATGCGCGGGCGCACCACGTCGCGCCAATAGGCCACGCGCAATCCGTGCCCAAATTTCTGTCGAAATTTCAGGACCCTGGAACCGAGTGACATGAATGGATCCGATTCACTCCCGCGGGAGAAGCTCCTGGGCACGACTGAATGGAAGGACCAGAAACAGTTCGTTGGGTCGGACGGCACGCCGGAAAAAACTGGTGGGATCCACATCCATCCCGGTCAAGATTCCCTGCAGCTCACTGACGATGAAACGTGCCAGCCTCCACAAGCGATACCGCTTCACGCGCGGAAGATCTCGAAGATCATGCATCGCTTCCAGCGCGAGAAACTTGAACTCGCGTTGCTGCCGGCTCAACTGAACCGAAACCGCGCCGCTGATCCGCACCGGCTCTCCAACATACGGAGGCAACGTGATGGCGCCATCCGGAGACGCAAACGGGTAAAGCGGCGTTGCTTCGACATGGATGACGTACAGGTAGAGTTTTCCTTCGGTCCTGCCGATTTTCTGCAGCGCTTCGCATACGGCAAACGCCGCGGCGCGATGATCGGGATGATGGTCCAGAACGGGGGACGGCATGACGATGATGTCTGGTTCGACGCGGCGCAGAATTTCGGACAGATCATCGATCAACGAATTCCACGTCGGCTTCGGTGTTTCCGGAAGAATTTTCGCCAGGTTGTAGCGACGGAGGTGGTCAATACTCAGGCCGGCGCCGTTGCCATCCGTAACTTCGCGATCCGGGCTGCTCCGCATCTTCGAAAGCGTCCCATCAAAATACCCAAGATTGACGGCGCGGGTTGGATCGACTCCACCGATTCTCGGCACCGCGATGCTGTCCCAGACACGCAGGTCAGCGGATGTTTGCACATGGTCAAGCGAATCGCCGAACACAGGGCGGTATTGCACGCACCCCAGATCCCCAGCGGTGATTGTCGCGATAAAACTTTCGCTGGAACTGTAAACGCCGAAGGCGGCGATCTCGGCGTCGTCGGGATGCGGGGCGATCACCAGCACCTTGCGATCGGCCGACGGCTCATGGCGAAAAAAGAAGATTGCTGTCTCGCCAACCTCAAAATGCAGATTGCAACCGCGCAGCCTCACGTGCTGACCGGCGCAGGTTGTGCAAGCGATGGCGCTGAGGTTCACGTAGCGCACCCCGCGGGCGCCACGCTCGAAATATTGCCGCGCCGTGGCGTCATTCGCGTCGGCCTCAAGCGATGGGTCGAAAAAATGTCCGGTTCGTGTTGATCTGATGATGACGCGAAGAAAAACGGTGTCTCCCTCTTCTTGCGGCCACGTGAACCCGTCGCGGCCGAGCATCACTGAAGTCTTCGCACCTTCGCTGGGGTCCAGATCGTATTGATAGTCGCACGCGGGTTTGTAATGGAGCCGGGATCGGTAGACCTCATGGCGTCGCCATAGCGCCGCCGCGACTATCGCAATTGCCATAACCGGGGCGATAATTGCGATGGAGTTCACAGCCGCTCCGTCAGCGCGTCATGATCTGGTTGAATTAGCGTGGACAAGTGGAAGCGGATCCTCATGGAAGGGATCGCCGCAAGCAGAATCCTAAGGATCAGGGCAGCTTGCGGGAAATTCCTCATAGCAGTCCGCTTCGATACAGCCAAGCTCGTTTGGGATCGCGGCATTCATTCGGGAATCTAACGGCGCTGAGGCGAATAGCAACTCGAAGGAATTTCTGGTACGATTTAGTTGCCGTGGGACGGACGGATGAAGATCACGAGCATCTCTGGCAGCTTCTTTCTCGTGAACGATTTGCCGCGTAATCCGGACGTTCATTAGCCGTTTTTTCCCGTTGATCATCCCCGCCCGGTGCGGTGAGCGTTCGCGCAGACGGGACTTTCGTTTCGGGCGAGTAAGCGATGCCCCTATTTTCCGCAATCATCCCGACCTATAACCGGGCTCATTTTATCGCCCGCGCGCTCGACTCGGTCTTTGCCCAGGAGCTTGAGGACCGTGAAGTGATTGTTGTGGATGATGGATCAACCGACGACACGGCCGACGTGCTGCGGCGTTATGAGCCGCGAATTCGCTTGATTCGGCAAGCGAACCTCGGACCGGGAGCGGCGCGCAATGCCGGGGCGCGCCTTGCCACCGGTACCTATATCGCGTTTCTCGACAGCGATGACCTCTGGTTCCCGTGGACATTGGCGTCCTATGCCCGGGTGATCAGCGAGAATCGAGAGCCGGCGGTGATCGCCGGACGCATCATTTCGTTTACCGAGGAGGCCCAGCTTGGCTCGCTGTCACGGGCACCGCTGACAATCGAGCGATTCGACGATTACTATGCCTCCAGCAACCACAGCCGGTATTGCGGCTCAGGACAAATGTGTGTTCGTCGTGACGTGCTGCTTGCCAGCGGCGGATTCTCCGAGAAACTTGTCGTTGCCGAAGACGTGGATTTGATGATGCGCCTGGGAATGGCGCCCGGATTCGTCTGGGTTGAGTCCCCGGTGATGATTGGATATCGCCAGCACTCGGAGTCGGTCACTCAAAAAAATATCGAGAAGAGCTACGATGGGAAGTGTCACCTGATCCATCAGGAGCGGGGAGGGGGATACCCCGGTGGCGAGGCACGACGGCGCGAGCGAATGCGAATTCTGGCGATGCACATTCGGCCCACCAGCCTCGCACTGCTGCAGCCGGGCTATTTTGGGCGCGCGTGGGATCTGTACCGTCAAACTCTCAGTTGGCACTTTAGTCTGGGACGCTTCAAATTTCTGGCTGCATTCCCAGTCGCCGCAGCAATGAAACGGGCTGGCCTCTGAAGCAAAGCTGTTTTTGCAGTCCTCCGCGCTCAACTGGGCGCTGGCGCGGCGTTTGGCCGATGATCTTGCTGATCGACCGTATTCCGATCCGGCACCAGCGCCCGCTTGATGCGGGCGATCTGTTCCGCCAGATCAAATCCCAGGAGCGCGAGCGTCAGCCGGTAGCTGCGCGGCGCGGCGGGGCTCGTTGGTATCGGCGCGTCCTTCAGCGCCTGGCGCATGAGCGTGCGGGCGTAGTGGCGGTCGAAGCGATACATCGATCTGGCTGACTCGAAGCGCGCCCGCGCCGCCGCGCGGCGCCGCTGTTTCGTGAACTGCCCCGTCGTCGCCAGATAGTCCACCATGCGGTCGGTCAGCATCATTCGCTGCCGGATTGTCGCGTCCCGGGATTTTGTCGAGACGGTCTGATTTCCGTGAAACCGATAGACGCAGCCGGCCCAATCCAACAGCTCAAACCGACAGCCGCCGATAACCAGTCGAGACAGAAGCTCGTGTTCCTGGCAGACCTTCTGCGATTCGGTCCATCCGCCCCCCTCCGCCAACGCAGCGCGCCGCAACAGCAGGGAAATGGTTGAGAACGATCCCCAGGCGAGATAGTTGGCAATAAAGTCATTCTTGTCCTCGAAGCTGGTGGCGACTTCATTGCCGGTGGACTCGGTCCGCAGGATCAACGGCGAATAGACGACATCTGGATTGTGGCGGGAAAGCGCGAAATCAACCTGTCGCTCGACTTTGTCGGGGAACAGGTAATCGTCAGAGTCGAGGTACTGAATCCATTCGCCCTTGGAAAGCGCCAGCAGCCGATTGCGGGTTGGATTTCCGCCTCGATTGGGGCCGGTCTCGAGCTGAATCGCATCACCGAAGCGGCGGAGCACCGCGAGGCTGCCATCGGTCGACCCGTCGTCGACGACGATGACTTCCTTATTGCAATACGTTTGATTCAGCGCACTCTCTACGCTCTGGTGAACCCACCGCTCCGCATTGTAACACGGGACGAGAATCGAAACCAGCGGCTGACCTGTCATCGTTACGCTCTGCAGAGGCAGGGAAATCGACCTTGATCATACGGAGCGGCAGCCGGATTGCCATTCATTGGCTGCAAACGAATCGATCGACGGTGAGTGCCCAATTTCCGCAATTCTACAGCGGTTTGCACGATGGTCCGCGTTCAGACATGGCCACTAAAGTGGCCACGCCGGCGGTCGGGGGGCGGTATAGCAACTTAAAAGCCGCTGTAATCAAGAGAAACCGCAGAATTTCTGGAGATCAGAGGAAGCGGCGACGGATGTGTGCTGTGGGGGTGCACGACCGTCTCTGCGCGCCGCCCCCTCTCCCGGTACTCCGGGAGAGGGTTGGGGTGAGGGTGATTTCGAACGTACAACGACTCTCGTATCCGCAATGAATCCTCTTCGCGTATCACCGACTTCTTACGCTCCAAATCACCCTCACCCCTGCCCTCTCCCGGAGTACCGGGAGAGGGGGGCAGAGCGCGCGCGGCGACGGT
>Ga0302326_10004673_pt1 | contig 31563 bp, 27 predicted proteins | sample Palsa_T0_3_FD_202264 | JGI IMG/M metagenome (GOLD analysis project Ga0302326, IMG submission 202264) | Peat permafrost microbial communities from Stordalen Mire near Abisko, Sweden - Palsa_T0_3 | ecosystem: Environmental > Terrestrial > Soil > Palsa > Peat permafrost | place: Sweden: Abisko...
TGGGGCACGGTGTATCAACATCGCTGCCTCCTCAGATCATTGGTAAGTGTGGCGCGCCCGGAGGGATTCGAACCCCCGACCCTCTGCTTAGAAGGCAGACGCTCTTTCCAACTGAGCTACGGGCGCGTTGTCTGCAAGTAACTCACTGTACTGCGGTTGTGACCTCTTTCGCAACCGGCAACTGTGATGCTTCCTTCTGGCTGTGCCCAATTTTGTGCCCACCCAGTCTTGAAATCGCGTCTAAAACCGCGTCCTCGGAAGGATGAACGTAGCGGGCTGAAATGTTAATCGAGGCGTGTCCAGCGATCCTTGCGAGTGTCCAGGCATCACATCCAGATTGCCCTAGACGCGTCAGGAAAGTATGTCGCAATAAGTAGAGCACGAACGGCCGCACTGGCTTCTCATTTCGCTTGCTCGCTTGATTAGCAATCGTCTCGAACGCTTTCGCGTGATGTTTCCGGACGCTAGATGGCTCCACGTGACCACTGCGCGTGGGAGCAACCCACACCCAGCCTTCTTCAGGCTTCCCTGCCGCATTCCAGCTCGATTCCAAGACAGATCTCACGCGAGGCGTCATCGGAATCACTCTGCGAGCCGCAGAAGTCTTGCCGTGCGTTACTAGTAACGCGCCATTGCGTCCGTTAAGCCACGTCACATTCTCCCAGCAGAGTCGAAAACACTCTTCAGGCCGAATCCCTGTATCCGCTAACACAGATGCAATTGAGGCAAGCGGTTCGGGAGCCGCTGCAAGATAGCGAGCCTCTTCCTCTGGTGTGATTACTCTCTCGCGGCGACGTTCGCCAGACAGAACCTTCAGTTTAGGCGCGGCGCTTAGTACGCCCCATTCAACAGCAAGGTTTAGAATACGTCGCAGCATGCGAAGCGAATTGTTTGCGGTACTGATCTGCATTTTTTCCTTCAACCGGTGTGCCGCAAATTCGGACGCCGCTTCGCTCGTGATTTTGTCGAGGTGAACTTCTCCCAACGGCTTGTACTTAGTCAGAGCGCGAATTCCAGTGCGATACCAAGTCCAGTTCTTGCGGCACGTCAGTTCGAATCTCGCTTTCGCCCACGGCTCGACCCGCTGAGAGCAAAATTCCTTCAGTGTAGGGACAGCCTTTTTCTCGCGGATGCCCACCTCACCCTTCGCTAGCGACGTGCGATGCGCCGATTCCATCTGCCGTGCGACTTTGTCATTGCCCTGCTTAGTGGACTCGCGTACGAGCTTGCCCTGCCACATGAATTTGTACCAGTAAACGCCTCCCCTCTTGTAAATGCTCATTTCTCGCCTCTCTTTTTTTCGCTTCCTTTGGGCCTGCCGCCAAGCCTCCCCCACTCGCGCATACGACGCTCGAACTCTTCCTGGCCCCACTTCTTGATCCGGACCTGGGCGCTTCGGCGGCCCAACAGGCTTGCGGCCTGCGACACGTTCGTCATGCTCTATAAATAACCTAACGATAGGTAGCTGGTCAAGCAAAATCCGCTGGCATTAGCAGATCGAAATGTGATTTCAACCTGTCGGGTGTGCTATGGTAGTCTCCTCGACCGCCTCGCGAGCGGAATGTCAGACCACGGAATCGGTGTCGCCATGACCGCGAACCAGGCATTGGAGTACATTTGCGACAGCTCAGGATTTATGTAAGGTGATTGTTTTCAGCTATATGAATAGATATTAGATTTTGATATTGGCTGTGCAATTGTACTGGTATTCACATGGATTTTTATTGACTATGTAGCGCTATTGTCATACCATATTGCTTGTCATTATGAAGGGAGGAGTCTTTATGGCTGCAACTACTGCACTTCCTCGGCCCGATTTGGCGGCGTACCGTGAGTCGCTCCTACTGCCATTTTCAGAGCTGGTTTCCCAACTTACTGACATGATCGGTCGCAAATTGACGGCCTATGTGGCGGGAGTCAAAGACGTACGTGCAATAGAGCGATGGCAGAAGGGCGCGGAACCCTATGGTGATGTTGAGCCTCGTCTGCGATTCACGTTCCACGTAGTACGCACGCTTCAGGGCCATGATTCGCCGAGAGTCGTTCAGGCCTGGCTTACGGGTGTGAATCCGGAATTAGGAGACCGCACTCCTATAAGGCTGCTTAGGGAAGGCAAAATAGACTCCGTCGCTGACGAGGTGCTCGGAGCTGCGCGAGCATTCATAGCCGGAGGCTAAGAAATTCTTTGCTCGAGAGCAAGCAGCTTCCGAATCCGATTTTTCGCATTGGAAGACGACCAGACCCATGGCAGCCGCCGGACTGGTCTCGCGCAAATCCGGATGGCACCTTTGGCAACCGTTTCGACGATCCGCAAGGTCACTATAGAGTTTTATACGCATCAAGCCAGGAACTCTCGTGCTACGTCGAAACACTTGCCCGGTTTCGGCTAGATTTAGCGCTGATGGCCGAACTGAAGGAAATCGAGGGCGATGATGACTTCTTCCCGTTAGGAGCGGTACCGAACGACTGGTGTGATCGAAGACTGCTCGGTGCTGCGTTGGCAAGTGGCGAGTGTGCTGATGTTTATGCCTCAGGTTGGGTGTCATTTCTGCGAGGAAATCTTTCGAGCGAGTGTGTACGCTTGGGGTTAACGGATCTTGACGCCGGAGTCTTGCAAAACTATTCACCCAGACGGATCACTCAGCTAGCTTCACTGCGGATATACGAACATGGGTTCTCCGGTGTCTATTACCGTTCGCGATTTGGCCATGATTTGGAGAATTGGGCTTTGTTCGAGCCATTCAAGATCACTCCGACAGATTCAAGACCCATTCGTGTTGGCGATCCCGTATTGGAAGAGGCCCTCGACCTTCTTGCCCTGAAATTAAGATAAACACAGACCGTGCGGGAACGATTGAGCGTTTACACCCGACGAAATCGTTTTGATCTACATTTGCTTCGCATAATGCGGAGAGATTGCAAGTTTGTGGCATGAGGCGAATCATGCCTTATCGAGAACTTTGTCCGCACAGTCTGCGATTCAGGGCTTACTCTGGCTTCCTCGACAATATTTTCTCTGGGTCTTATTGGATAACCGAGCTGCACTTTCACCCGACGCTACTTACGAATTGTTCTAGCGAGGCAAGGTTTCGATAGGGACGCCGCTGACGAGATGAAAGCCGGGAGCGAAAGTTCCGGTTTCGCCGTTGTCTTCTTGGCCGCACCTTCTGTCGCAGCGTGTGAATTTCATCCTCAATCCTCGCTAATCTGGTCGCGATGCGGGCAGTGCGCTGCTTCGGAAGGAGCTTGCGTTTTTCGTGCAGCAATCGCTTCATCGGGCGAGCTACTTCTTTATACCAACGATTATCGCTGCAGTTCTGGGATTGGTAAACCAGGCCGTGGCAACACCTACAGAGGAGATCCGAATGGTGCATCGAGTCCAGCGCAAAGTAGAAATAATGAAGTTTCGCAACCTTTTTTCTGCAGCCGGGACACACAAGCCAAAGGCGAGCGTTACCAGCTTCCAGCGACGACCATCGCTCGCAAGGGCCAGGAAGGCGATGGGATTCCTCGATCAACCAAACGTCTACATCGCCTCCAGGCAGCGGTAATCGTAGCGGATGCGCCTGGCGGATCGCCATAATCAACGCTTTCTTTCGCCATTTTGCCTGGACGGCATGGATTGAAACCGCCTCACATTCCTCGACCAGTCGCCGCTTGCAGGGATACGAGTTTCCGTGAGGAATCATGAAATTGCCGTAAATCAATCCGGTCATGAAATTGTCGGACATCATTCCAGCCCAAAATACCGACACAACTGGAGCAGGCCTTCGTAGCCATTAACGACGTTCGCAGTGCGGGGAAAGAGCCTGCGGCAAGCATATGAAACCGCCAATACCTCTATATACTGGCGGCGTAGCTCCATCCGGAGATCTCCATCGCCCCAGGCAAAATATTTGCGCACCGGTTTCATGATCTCTTCAGGTGGTGTTATCCGCTTCGGAGATATTTGGTGGTCGGCCGAGCCTGCATCGGTCGCCAGAAACGCATCGAGTGCCTGTCGGACGACGTGGCTGACGTCGCAATTCCTCTCCGCACAGTATTGCTGCAGCGGACCGATATGGCTTTCAGGCAACCGAACCGTGATGCGCTGGGAACCTGGCATTGTCCCTTCAAGGTATCGGCGATTTTGGCGGGCGATGTCCAGAAAAACTTGAAGGCTGTACACCTCTGAGGACCTCCATCTTCTCGGCGCTGCACTTAGGGCTTTCGTGCGTAGTCACTCACTGGAGAGCCGTTCGGCAAACGCTAACGTGCCTTTGTCCCAAAAGAGACATTTGCAGTTTCACCCGCGATTGCGACCCCGGCGACACAAAACTGTTCAATGCGCGCAGGCTTCTCCTTTGGCGGGATTGGTTGCTAACAGGGCTTTTCGCAGCCAGGAACGCCATTGAGCCGGTAGTATCCCCGAAAACCGCTGTGGGAGCCATTGGGCGCGAAGTTCGGTATAGTTCCAGCCTGTCATGGCCGAACACTCTAAACAACCTCAGATCGCCGTTGCGCAAACCATGCATCTGCTCCAGACGTTTCGCGGTGCAGACCTGACGCAGACGATCTATCAGATTGAGAAATCTCTGAAGGGTGTTTCCGCGCAAAACTACTCGGCGGTGCTCACGGCAAGCGGAGCCAAGGCGGAAGTCCTGGGCGCGGCTGGTCTAACAAAGCAACTGGCGGGACAGATCAATGTCGTGATTCACGCGCTAGGAATACTGCTGTGCCTGCCCAACATCCTGCGACCGGGCGAAATCATTGACTACGTTTCCCTCGGCGCGGGAAATACCGGCAGAGCGTTTGACCTTGAGACAAACGTCCGCATTGCGGAATTCAAGTTCATTCACTGGCAAGGCGGACCGGAGTCGATCCGCCAGAATTCTCTCTTTAAGGACTTTTACGAGATGGCGGAGTACGAAACCCCGAAAGAGAAATATCTGTACGTGCTCGGCACGGAATATGCCATCAGGCTTTTAAGCGGTGGTCGCGCCATGTCGAGTGTGCTGAGCCACAACGAGACGTTGAGGAAAAAGTTCACCGAAAAATTTGGAGATCGTTACCGCACGGTGCGCGACTACTATCTTCCGAGGAAGCAATTTGTGATGGTTCAGGATGTTTCACCATTTGTACCAAAGTTGGTTGCGGCTGTTGAAGCTGCTGAGGCTGAAGAAGAGTGAGCCTATGCCGCTGACCGCCGGAGTCCTCATCATCGGTTCGCTCTTTTGGGATTCGGAACAGGGTCGCCCGGCGTGGCGCGAGGCGCGGCTGGATATGGTTTCAGCGCAATCTGTGACAGCGCCGATTCGCTACGGCCGCTTGTCCGGAAAGGGGCGAGGCCATACTTACACGACGGTATTTTCGCGCCTGGCCGGAATTGGTCACGGGAAAGCGGTTCGATGTAGCCGGCCAATTGCGACGCCGGCGGACTTGCTCGCCGAAGCGGAGGCGCTCTGGAAGGCCGAGCAACCGGGCGCTAACGCAGGCCGCATTGCGGACTACTGGGGATGCGTTGCTGTATTGTGCAATCCTGAACGGAAGCTGCCGGAAGATTTGCTGAAAGCATGGACGGATCGTATCCGAGCGGAGCCAAACTACGGAAACGTGACACAAACAAAAGCGGAGGGTCGCCTGATAGATGAAAACGGCCGGTTGTTGATTGCTTGGCCGACTTGCGTTGACAGGGGCGTGCCTTTGCGATTCGATCTTCTTCTTGTGACCGCCAATGATCCGGAGATCAGCACGGCTCGCCCTGATTATCCGGACGTTGCAACAATTGTCGGGGCCTGGAATGGAGCGACCGCCAAGCACGCCGAGTATTTCTGGAAAAACGCAGAGAATGCCATACACACCTTCCAGGACGACGAGATCCGCCCCCTATTGCGTCCTCGCGGTCAGGAACAGCCATGACGTTTGACGAGATTGTCGGCGACTATATCCATGAATACCGCGACGACGCGCGGAAGGAAAAGCGATTCTTTGAAATTCAGCGCAGCCCGTCGGCGGCGATCCGAAAGGCCGCGCTTTGCGAGCTGCCGAGCGGCAAGCGTCACCCTCACCAGCGTCGGATTCCGCGCGTTCTCCTCGAACAGGTCGAGGCGAGGCTTCAGGGAATCGGACGCAAGCTCGCAAGAGCGGCGGACTTCGCCGCGATTCATCGAGCTGTTGATGATGAGGTCGGAAGAATCAAGGGTGTCGGCGCGTTGACCGTCTATGACATTGCTCATCGGATCGGTGCTCATTTCAGGAAATCACCCGAGCTTGTGTATCTGCACGCGGGCGCGAGAGCCGGCGCGCGTGAGTTCAATATCGGCGGTGACTCTTTCGACCCGAAGATTCTGCCCAAAGCGTTTTTACGCCTGGCGCCCTCGGAAATCGAGGACTGCCTCTGCATCTATAAGGATGAGCTTCGCGGCGGCGCTCACGTTCGTCGCAAGACGAGGTGCGCTGCTGCAAGACGGCCACGTCGATGTGCGATGTGATTTTGCAGGCTTGATTCCTAACTCGATAAAATACATTATCGGGTTCAACTTCAGGCGTTTGCTACGACTAAGAAAGGTAGCCGGTAAGTTTCCATAAGATAGGTCTCCGTAACACTGAGTAACTCAAGTTGCTCCCGACTTGCCTGGACTTTCGAGAGGCCCGGTTGCACGATACAAATCTTCAGAGACACCGGACAGAGCCGACTCATTTCGCGGATTGTGAGCAGTAGATCGCCATCTCCCTCTTCGTAGCGGCTTGGTCCTCCCTTCTCCTGGCGACGTGCTTCTCTGCGTAGGAGATGCGTGAAGAGGTCTGTGCGCTTGTCGTGTGATGACATCCAAACGATGCTCTTTAGGGCCTGCCCGCATACCTCGTATAGATCCTCAATTCTCCGCCCGGGTGTGGGTTTTTGTGAGTATTTGCAATGATAAAACTCAACGTCAATGCTCGAAGGGGCGTCGGCGTTACCGACCAGCTTAATCGTCACAACATCGGCGGCCTCGCCTTTGCCGTCATCGTCGATGATCATGTTGTAGTTCATATGCTTCAGGGTCTGGATGACCTTTGCCTGGATGGAATCAGCGGCCTTCTCCTCTCCCTGCGATTCTTTCTTTAGATCGATACCTGTCCAATCCCACTCGAGGATTCGTGCGGGTTCATAAGGTGGGTGCGCCGTCTTCAACGGGATGAAGTCGTTGCCTTCCAGTGCGGAACCATCGTGAAACCAAATCATGGGTGGGTTATCATAAAAAAACTCTGCCGCGGGTTCCGCTTCGGCACGTTCTCCGCGACGCATCCTGACGGCGCTGCCTGCTGGAACCACAAAACGGTAGTTCGGTCCTTCGTCGTCCTCAAACAGCTGAAGTTCGAATTCCGCCGCCCGGTCCTCCGCAACGATTCTGAACCTCAACGGCCCGTCAACACTGGGGGACATCAATTCGAGATCCAATTCGCTGATCGGATGGTCTTTTTCTCTAATGACTACCGACCACAGCATTTCGGCCGTGGTGTAAACCTCTTCGGGCCAATCCACCGTGATGGGCATCAAGGCTGGCCGCTCCGTGACCGCCTTGGCCTCCAGCGTTCCTTTGAGAACCTCATCGGGGTGAATGTTTTCGTCGAGGAGTTTTCCACCAATCGCCTTGCACCAGGCGGCAAGCTGGTCCACGCGATCCCGGCGGTGCGACCAGATCCGCCCCTTTCGTGAAGCTCCGACCGTGATCCTGTCTCCATCTTCGAAACCTCCTCCTGAAAGCACGGATTTCCGGGCGTGCCTACGCTGTACGTCGGGCAACTCAGCTGCAACGTCCGCACCCATGCGGCCGGTGTACCGCACGTTCCTCCCCAGCTGCTCGGTGAGGCCGACATTTTGCAATCGGAGCCGGTTCACGCCGGCGAACGTGCGAAATACCTGCTGGCCCCGGATAAGCGCGGCGGTTTCGCCCGCTATGGCTTTCGCGAGCGCCTTATATTCCCCGGAGTTCGTGGAGCTGTTGATGAAAAGCAGGTTTTGCTGGGACGACCAGATAACAACGTACAGTTCCCATTGCCAGATGAACAAGTCTTCGACATTCGTCCAAGCAAGAGGTACTCGGCGCACGGTCACGATCACCAGCGTGTGCTCGGCATGGTTGACGGTTTCGTAGATTCGCTCACACGAATTGGGCGCGGGCAGACCTTCCCGGAAGTTCTGCGGCGCCCAGTCCTCGCACGTCGTCTTGTAGACGACGGCGCTGGTAGCGGGGCGTACCGTTTTTAGCGGAATGTCCTTGGTGAATTCAGTGAAGCCGCGTAGGAATTCCTGCAGCGATATCTGCTCGCCAACCATCGTTTCGCTCAGCTGCGGCAGCAGCACGTTCCAGTCGGGGTCGCGCGTATAAAGCTTTCGCAGCTCGTCCTGAACATGCACGTCCGCTGTGTTGGCGATGAAGGTTGCATCCCCAAGATCAGGTCGCTTTCGCGTGAAGCGGCCGGCGAGCTGGAGCGTAACCGCCAGTGTCTTGCGAATATCGTGGAAAGCGGCAATTTTCAGTTCCGGAAGGTCAAAACCTTCACCAAGCATGTCAACGCAAACCACAATCCGGGACTGCCCACTTATGATCTGCTGGCGAATCTCCTCGCGGCGGCGGGCGGACTTGATTCCGGTGTGCAGCTGGACCGGGTTGAACTCGGCATACTGACTGTAAATCTCGTAGACGGTCTTGGCGCGGCTGACATCCTCGACGCGGGCCATGAGGATGTGGCCTTTGTCACGGTCGATCCGCAGGCGCGCAATCGCTTTTTCAGCGATCGCCATGTCCACGCGCTTTGTGTTGAACTCCACGACGTGCTCAAATCGAATTGGGGCGAAGTAACCTTCTTGCTGCGCCAATTTAAGAGGATATTTGAAAATGATGTCGCCATCGAGCGGCCTGCCGTCTTCGCGGAACGGCGTTGCAGTGAATTGGAGAACTCTGCTGCCGCGGAACCGCTCCTTGAAGGCGCTCCATGTCGGGGCCTCTGCGTGATGCGCCTCATCGATAAACAGATAGGGACAATGCGTCGCCATCTGTTCCTGCACAGCTTGGTCACTTTGGCCCGCAATATGGCTGGTTGTCACGATCACCTGGGCGCGCGCGAAAATGCGGTCCACCTCTTCAGGTGTAGACGGAATGTGCTGGAGCGTGCATACGATGGGAGTTCTTGCACTCTCCTTCAGAACCGCGCAGCCAGGGGCTTTGAGGACTCCAAGCGTAAGGAATTTCTCGGCCAGCTGGGTTCGCAGCGCATCCGTGGGTACGATGACGAGGAGTCTCTGGCATTTCACGGAGACAAGGATCGACAGCATCGTCTCCGTTTTGCCGGTGCCGGTGGGCATAACGATGGTTGCTGGAGAATTCGAAACAATCCAATGCATGTGGGCGGCGTGTACGCCGCCTATCTGCGGCCGCCTGAGGCCAATTACATTCCGCCCCGGATCTTCTTCGAGAAAGGAGAACGCCCCGTCCCATGAGTTAAAGACTTCGGTGATCCGCTGCGCATAATCCGGCTCGACGCCATCCGTGGGATTCAGCGGATGCTTGCGCCACTCCCCCTTAGAAAGGTCGTTACTGGTCAGAGCAGGGTCAGGAGCACTAAGGAGCACGCGCTGGTATCCGTCCCTAACATTTCTTGCGTTTGGCAGGATGAGAACTTCATCGGCCTCGCCCGGCCGGAAAAGAAATCCGGTAGTTCGACCGCTGCTGAACGGGACAAGGTCGCCTTCACGCTGGTGTCTAAGCTCAACGATCTGCCGAATGGGATTCTCTGCTTCTTCCGCGTCAATCCCAAGCACACTTGGAAGGGTCAATCGCATAGTCGCTCGTCAAGTTAGACAAATACCCTCGGTAGAAACCGCACGGGTTGACGCAACTCTACCGCTCTTGGCCGGCAGATGTCACTTTTTTAGCACGTCAACATGGGGTAGCGGTGCACGAAACGTGACTTCCCTATTTCTAATTGTTACTTCCGATAAATTCTGTTATCGGCACCGAGCATTTTTTAAAGGTATGAGTCTGCGTTAACGATCGCGCGCGATATACGGGATAATGTGTCTGCTGAGTTATTCCCACGCGGGGGGCCTATGATTGGCGTGGTCGACCAGGTGCTGATGGAACTGGAACGCCTTGACTTCTCCGGCAGAGGGGAGGCATTCGTTGAATCGATGTTCCTGACGCCGTTGCTGGCGTGCCTGGGCTATGACAAGCACAAAGACTACGGGGTGATTCGGCACGGAGATGACGGCGCGGCATTCAGGGTCCATTACCCGCCCGTCGAGAGGGGCGCTCAAAGAGTCAAGCATTACAATCCAGACTATATACCGACCATCCGAAAGAAAATGTTCTGGATCATCGAGGCGAAGTCTCCCAAGGATGTCGGGCATCCTTTTGATATCAAGTTTGTGGTCCAGGGTCTTCAATACTGCATCCATCCTGACATTCAGGCGCAGTACGTGGTCATATCCAATGGCGTCGTATCGTCCCTTTTCGATGCGCACGGCGCAATGTTTCTGGAAAAGGACATGTACGAACCGATTCTGGAGTTTCGGGCTACGGAGCTGCGCAAACGGTGGCCGGAAATCTACGAAATGCTTGGAGTTGAAAAACTGCGGGGGCGAATAGAGGCAAACGTGAAAGCGGCATACGACAAGCTATGCCTGTCGAGCCTGGATAGTGGCTATCCCACACGGCTTTTGTCCCAAATCGGAGCATCCGCGCAAGAAAACGCCCAGATTATTAAGAGCAATGTCAACCGGATGCGGTATGAATCCATGAAGGCGGGCACAGAAGCGTGGAAGAGGGATATGGAGGCGCTCAGCGCGGCTGAAGTTTTCGCGTTGATGGGGGATCCGATGCCCGGCGGAACCACGCAGGCGCACTATTTCGTGAGCAAGAGTTTTGACCGGGGAGACTCGCCGCGCGACACTTTGGTTCTCTTGACACGCGACTATGACCGGCAGAGCCTCTTTCGTAAGGAGCAGACCTTCTTGGCCGTCTGCCAGATATACCTGCGGACGGACGAGGTAGAAGCAATGACGGAGGCGAAGGCATTTCTCGACAGATACAAGGATGCTGACCTGCCATGGCTTAACCAAGCCGAATGTGCGCTGCTGCGCATGGCTCGCAAATGCAATGTCCTGCGCGCCTATCCAAAGCTGAGAGAAGAAATCGCGCGAGCATTACAGTCAGCTCCCGAGCTGATCAGGTTCGTAAGTCCGCCCTCGGCTTTCACAATGACCTATGGGGCTGAAGTAGAACTTCATCACCTTATCTTCGAAATGCTGAAGCAGCTTTCCGATGCGGAACTGGAGAAGCTGACTGGAACGCTGCTGCCCGTTGAGGCCGCGATGGAAGATGAGTTCAGGGAGGCGCGCAAGAAACTGTCCGATTCTGAGCGCCAGTTACTCGGCTTTGAGATCTACGGGAAAGGAGGAAAACACTACTCCTTTCGGAATATTCTGCATAATTGCGGGATTGAAAAGCGACCAGACCTTCGGCATACCGCTCCTTTCACGCCGGCTACTCCTAAAGCCATGAGGGCCCAATAGGTCGCAAAAAAACTCGCCGATTCCTAAGCCACGATATCAGCGCGTAACCCAAGGAAAGGGCCAAGTCTAAAAGCGATCTGGAGAAGAAGCCAGCAGGCACCCTCACGACCTTGCGTGAATTGCTAGGAGCAACCTGTGATTTACTTAGTTAACGCATTCATTTTCCAGGAGCGAGTCAAAGCGCTGCTGTGCGTCCCACCGTCTTTCCGCCTCTTCGTACATCTGATCGGCCAGGTCGTATTCTTCGTCGGGCGGCTCGGAGTGATCTGCGGCATACTGGCTGATCGGCGCGGCCCACAATTCGTCCAGTTGAACGACGTTCTTCAATCGAAGAGCAAGCATCAGGTGCTTTTCGAGGCTGGTCAGTCTTCGGCTCATCGTCGACCATTACTATCGCCCTTGCCATGTTGAATTTAACTCTTGCAAGGCCAAATATCATTGCGGCAAATGCATTCTCGTACGATATCTTACTGTCCCTTCCCTGCGCCCCCACTAAATAGGCTTTGTATAAATCCGCTAAGGTTGTAGGTCATGCCGATGAAAAAGCCTTTTTGGAATCCCGAGACGGTCGCAACGGCGGGTGGTGTCCCAGTTCCCCCGAATGATGGCTGATTCGAAGCGGGAGCGAGTCCCGTCGCAATATTTCGGAAGGCCACGCCGTAGAAAACTTGAACATTTCTGACGAACATCTCATTGCTTCCACCGACGTAGAAGTTGGTCGTGGGGTTTGCTAAGGACAAGGCAACACTGAAGCCCGGAATGAGTTCCCTCCACCAATCGTGTCGTCTCGGCCACGGAACCTCAGCGTCGACTGGCGGAAAATAGATTGTCAGCGCAAGCACAGGATCAACCAGAACCGAGCCATGTCCATTTTGGGCCGGACAAAAGAACGCGACGTTCATCGTTGGGTTCGTGGCCGGCGTACAGCCCGTTGCGGTATTGGTCATAGATGGTACGAAACCAAAAGTGGGAGCACGCTTCGGAGCGACTATCAAGCCGGCGTCAATGTTGAAGTACGAGAGCGAATGCGTTTGGGGCAAAGTAAGATTGATGAGGCTGACGTTTTGGTCGGCTGGCTGTCCATTCGCCACTGATGTGGGCGCGGTAGTGCCGGAGTCCTGCCACGTGACCGGCAACTGAATGGACTGATTAGGGAATGGGGACTGATTGCCGGACTGCCCGCTCTGCAATGCCCTATAATACCTTCCACTCCCGATCTCAGGTACAAATATGACATCATCTGGAGAATAGACTGTGCTCGGTCGCCAGTGCAAAGGCTGATTGAGGCCAAGTGGGCGGATGACTCCCAAATCGAGCCATATCACTCCCGCTGGGTTCGGATCTGGAATCGTCACCGTCGGCTCTACCGTTGTGGTGGCTTGTAGGATTGGAAATTCTGTCCCGGGCCCCGATGTCCCGGCGATGAAGCGAATCACTTGATAGTAATGGCCATTGGCTCCGCGAACTACATCGCCGATGTTGTAGCTATTGCTCGCGACCCAGGCATTCGCTGGAGAACCTGCTGTCGTGCCAATGTCGGCCCAAAGAAGGTCCCCATCAGAAATCGTTATAGGCTGACCGGAGCCATTTTGGATAACAGGGTCAGTAGACCCAGTTATTCCCGTTGCAGTTCCAACCATGACATACACGTGATTGTTGCCATCTAGAACCGCATTGCCGACCGAATAGGGGTGTTTGGCCTGCCAGTCTTGAGCCGCAGTAATTTGAGGGGAATACATCCAATACACGTCTTTATCTATGAGGCGAACGCCCGATGCTGGAGTTCCGACAAATGGAGTTGCATCCCCCGACAACCCACTGGTTGCAATCGCACCAACCATTAAATAGAAGCGGCCATCTGCCGCTTGCATCTCTTGTCCGATCGTGTACGCGTGTTTTGCAGCCCATGGATTCGCCGTTTTGACGTTTGTCGGAACCCACTGGACCTGGCCATCAAGCAGGGGGGCCTGCGAAGGAGTCTGCGGAAACGGATCGGCGGAGCCACCTTGCGCGGAAGGCGTTGGCCCAGACATGCCCCCAGTAGAACTCATCACGGTGTAGTAGTGTCCGTTGTTTGGGTTGAAGATGACATCTCCGACGATATAATGAGTATTCTTAAACCAGAGCTGGGGCTTGCCGGCTCCGGAGGCTCCCCCACTCTGGCCGCCACCCTGGCCTCCTCCTCCCTGGCCGCCACCGCCTCCAGAACTCTGAGCAGCGCTGCCTGATCCAGCCGCTGGCGGAATGTTGGGAGCACTCGTGCCCGAGTCCATCCACAAGAGAGTGCCGTCCGGAAAAGTCGGCGGAGAATTGACTGGAAACACGGGCTGCTTAGGCTCCGAGGATGAGAAACCCCCTGTTAAGGCGGTATAATAGTGCCCTTCGTTCGCGCTTGAAGTTACTACGCTGCCAGCCGGATAGAAGGTGTTCCCTTGCCAGGGCGCTCCCGGAACGGGCGGGCTGTACACCATGTTCACCGTGAAGGTTGGGATCACGTCACCCGGCAGTTGATATGGCCATGTCAGGTAGATGGCGCGCGGGATCAATCCCATAGAGAGCGGATCTGCGGGCGCTGAACCCGACCTCCCGCCTTTAACAGCCCAGTAATAATGAAGTGAAGTCTGTCTTGCTTTGCTTTTTTTCTTTTGATCTGGCGGTGTCTCCATTTCTATCTTGGCTTTTACGTCTTTACAGAGTTGTGGCAATTCCTCCCTAATAGCTGAAGCATCATCCGAAGTTGACGACTTCCGTCCCGAAGAATCTGGTTCCTGCCACAGCTGTGCGAAAAGATTGGAATCTGGTAACACCTGGGTCAGGGCTGGTGGACCCACTGTCGGAGCTTTCGGATTCCTCTCAACGCATACTACATCACCATTCAAGTAGTCCTGGTGCTCATGCCAGTAAGACGATGTATTGTCCGGGCCGGGATCGTTCATTTCTTGCCAAATGACCTCGCCGTCCATGATCCTCTCTATGCGGGGTTGGGTAGGGAATGGGTCCTTGGGTCTGGGTCCAGCCGGGAAATTACGATTTGCCATATAGAAGTGCGCACCGGCCGCATCGGAGACAACGTCTCCCTTCTTATAAATTTTGGGGCTTGGTTCCCATGGTTTGGGATAAGACCCCTCCGGCGGTTGTGTGCCGACGAATACCCACCAATTCCCCTTGCCCGACGTGTCTAGTGCACCTCCGGCAGAGCCTGCTAGACCGCCTCCACCACCAGCACTTGTCGTGGAAGGGAAGCTTGAGCGAATGGGAGACGGGTTCAATGCGGAACCCTGTTGGTTTGTCACGCTGATATTAAGTAACTTTAGTTGGTCAATATTTACGCCTGATTCGCCAAGATCGGAGACGTCGACGCCGATTACTAAGATCTGGTTCATAAGTATCGGACTCTGAAGCGTCGAGCAGGCACTCCAATGGTTCGTAGATTCCTCCACCTCTTTCTGCTGGCATCGTCGCTGGCCTTCGCTATCGGTTTCTCCTTTTCCGCCATCTCCACACGGTCGGTAGAACCCGCTTCCTCTAATTTCGTTAATTCCCAAGGGCTGTAGGACAAACGGCTGCGAACCACTGTTCGCTTTCGCGACCTTATAGCAGATAACCGTTCGTCCTTCCTTCCAAGTCGGCGCTGGCCCCTTCACGTCAGGCAGCCTCAGATAGGGCCACTGCTGGGGGGGAAATGACAGCCCCTGTAAACCTTGGCTGCCAGCAGCACCGCCAGCGGTCTGGCTAGTTTGATTTCCTTGACTTCCCTGTTGGCCAGCTTGGTTTCCCGACTGACCGGGCTTCTGGGCACTCACCGACGATGAAAAGATCAGCAACAAGCAGGCAGCTCGCAAGAGACGAAAGAAATTGCAGCTCATGTTCACTCTCCGAAATTGCTCGGCCACACGCAAGTATTTGTCGATTGCGGTGCGTATAGCGTTATCCTATAGCTAATAGCAGCGTACGCTAACATCAACTCAGGAACTTAATCAATAATAATAATGAGAAGAAAAGGACTGATACGTATACACTTTATATATAAGAGATTAAAGTATGTCCTGCATGGCGGGATCGATGGTGCGGGAGCTTGAGAGGATCTAAGCCAGATCCGATTCAGCGCATCGATCCATGGCGAGCGTTAGTATTCAATCCTTTGTGCCAGGCAAAGATGGAGGTCGCGTTACCAGTGTTGCTACGGCGTTGGTCTTAGAACCCACCCATTGCGTTGTTCTACTCATGAACTCATTCGTCTCAGTTGAGACACCCATTTAACCCCTCCGCCTTTCCGACTTCAGGAATTCGCGCTTAAATTGGTAAAAGCACTTTTTCGACCTCCACACCAACTCCCACTGGGCGCAAACGATCAATCAGTTGTGGCACACTCCATCCGAGCCAGCGTTTCCGGATCTCTAATGCGGCACCAAGCTGGCTTTCGATTTCCGGACGAGTTAGTTGAAGCCAAGCCACTCTTCGGCGGGCGAATGTTGCGCGTGTTATATTCCGAGACTATCTTAGCTTCCGGTTTTTCTGATTTCTTGGAGCGTCCCGAATGACTAACGATCAGATCACGGCGTATGCCACGTTACTCCTCGTGGCTATCGCCTCGTTGAGTATCTTTGTCGGAGTCGTCATATATCGTCGCCAATGCAACGCCCAGGTTTTCCTCGAATATACGAAGCGGTACAGTGAGGTCATGAACAGATTTCCACAGGAGGCTCTGAGAGCGCGGCTGAACCTTTCGGTCGAACCGCCCGAGAAAAGCGACGAGCTTTCGCTCGCTGTGCTGCGCTACCTGAACCTGTGCTCGGAGGAGTTCTATCTCTGCAAGCAAAAGTACCTCTCCAACCACGTCTGGGGAATATGGGAAGCTGAGTTGAAGAGAACGTTGTCCAGCCCGCTCTTCGTCCGAGAATGGGAGGGCCTTCGTGAAGAATTTCGATCCTACCCGGAATTCCTGGCATATGTAGAGCAGGCTCAACGAGGGTGCGCCAGGGTAGCCTAGGAAGCTCCGATCACTGGCTTTCTTCCGTCACCACGCTCCCGTGCTTGTTCAACTCGACCTCTAGGTTGGTCCTGGAATGGCCGACTGTGGGCGAAGCTAATCACGGGCTTAAAGGAGGGAAAAACTAGAAAATGAAATCCTTCAGTTCACGCAAGAAGCTTTCTATCAAGGCGCTGACAATTCGTCAACCGTGGGCAGAACTAATCCTAAGAGGGCGAAAGCCGTTTGAATTGCGAACCTGGAGGACGAACTACAGGGGACTTCTGGTTATCCATGCCGCGAAGAAGGTGGACTCTGGGGAGGCAAAGCGATTGGGCCTAAATCCAGACAAGCTAACTACAAGTTCCTTTGTGGGTGTTGCTGTTTTGTCGGATGTCCGGCCCTACACCAGGGAGGATGCTAGGTTGCTCAAGAAAAGACGCGCAGGGTTCGGGTGGTTTCCGTACAACTTCGCATGGGTTCTGAAGAAGCCACGCCGCATTTCGCCAGCCAAAGCCAAAGGGCAACTTAGTCTGTTCAAAGTTCCAAGGGAGGTACGGCGTCAAATCAGCAGGCTGCTTCACGTCGGAATTTAAGGGTCTGATCGGGTCTAGGCGGACGACCCCCCGTCATTTCCGCAGGTCATCCAGAAATTCTGATGCCGGGGTGACGCTCGTCACCAATAATTGATCTCGTGCTCGCGTACACGCAACGTACAGCAGGTTCCGCTCCGTGTTATAGACCTCTTCAAGATCCGAGTCGTCGGCAACCGTTTCAATCCTTTCCTGTAAAGGGATTATTTCGTCGTCACAAGCCATGACCACAACGACACGAAATTCCAACCCCTTAGCAAGGTGCATGGTGCTGACCGACATTTTTCCATGCAATGTCTCAACGTTTTCATCGAGGACCTTGAAAGGGATCTTTGAAACCTCTGCGGCAGCCATCGCCCTCTTCAGTTCGGCTGGAGAGCGAACGAAGATCGCGATTTCATGCGCCAGGATGCCCTCACTCGCTCTGGCCTTCAGCCAATCGCTGACAGTTCGTGATTCCTGCCCAGTTGAATCCAGCGTTTGGATTGTCGGCGGCGGTCCGTTGAACAGGGAAATGGTCCCTTTCCGGCCTTCAGAATTCCCGTCCACATCCGTTAGTTCTGGCCCAAGTAGTCTATCCGCCTGCATTCGGATTTGATGCGAGGTCCGGTAATTAACCCTCAGCGTTGTGGAGCGACCACGAACATCTACACCCAGTGCCTTCCAGGAAAATGGTTGCTGGAATATCCGCTGGCCCAAATCTCCCGCGAAAAATAGCGCGTCTCCATAGTATTTTCCTAGTGCAGCTAAGAACCGAAGCTGAGCGACGCTCACGTCCTGCGCCTCATCTACAACAACGAAATCAAAAGGAACGGACACATTCGACGCATAAAATGAGGCCAGCCGAGTGAACATGTCAGAGCGTGTAATCAGTTGGCGAGATTTGAGGGCTGATCGTACTCTCTCGAAGAGAGACCAAACTTTGGCTCGTTGAGGTTCTTTAAGCCGAGTCTTGCGTCCCAAACGCATCACGTCGCGGTACGATTCCCAGGTATCCAATTGCCATGCGTCAACGACTTGCTCCCATTCCATGATTAAGAACGGTAGCGAGAATTTATTCTCGCTGGTCTCCTTAGCTGCTCGCTCGATCAATTCTCTGATTATCTCGGTACCTGCAAATTTGGGTTTCCCAACGTTGGCTTCGTACAGCCGCTTGCCGATGGAGTTCATCGAGTGTATTTCGATGCGTTCTCCCAGACGTGGTGTATTCCCTATCAGAAGTCTGAGTTTTGTTCTCAATGCATTCGCGAGCGCATCGGAAAACGTTGTGAGCAAGAGGCGTGCGTCCGGATTTGTCCGGGCAAGATAAACCACCCGATGGAGTGCAACGATGGTCTTACCCGTCCCGGCGGAACCGGATACCCTAGCGGGACCGTTGTATTCCCATTCCACGAGTTCGCGCTGCGCGGGATGGAGGAAAACGGTCCATTTCTCCCAGGGATAGTCGAGAGCCTGCTCCAACTCATCCTGATTGTTGATTAGTCGAAAACGCCGCTTAGCATCTGGATGTTCAAACGATTCCGTTGAAACAAGCCCCCGCTCCGATTGCGGAGGAATTAATTCCGGCTGGGCACCCTTCCACACATCCGCCGATGCCCTGGGCGGCGGGGAGATAAAGTGAAAAGTTTGAGGAATGACCCCAGTCGCCAGATCCAGTAATGCCTCTGCTGCCTCCTTTGGTAGGTGGTCGGCAAGTTCTAACAAAGTCTCTTCGTTTGCGCCGCGTACGTCGGGCAACCATTCAGGCGGTACACCGTACTCCAGCAATTCACTGTCAGATAAGTTCTCAAACAGAGAGGACTTCAGGTTCGAAGTCGGTTTGGGTTCCACATATTTCGGGATGATGATTTCCTGGACTCTTTCACGGATTTCAACCAACTGCGCAGCTCCGGTTTTCGGGTGCGTTTCCAGTTTCCGACGTTCTGCCCATTCATATGCTTCGTCGTGGTGACCGACGTAACACAGCAACAGACTCGTCCCTGTCTTATGCACAATCAGTCTGAGATCCTTGCTCACGCGAACCGACCAGAAATTGTGGTCCTTCGCCTTGTCCAGCTTGTGGAATTGCAGGCCCGGATGCGCCGGGTTCATCTGCAGATCAAATGCCGTGGTTTTAACAGCCTTCTGTTCCTCGCCATTGAGTTTGGCGAGGCTGTCGGTGAACGTGTCTGCAATTCGAAATTCCATTCGTGTCTAGTCCTACGCCGTCGCAGCCACTTGGCTGTCTGTCGCGAACGGACAGTCAGCCCAACCGACGCTCAGCGAGATGCCATCAACAGTGGTCGTTGCCAAGCTCCCCCTCTCGCCAGGAATCTGCAGAGCCTGACAAAAGGCAGCAAAGTTCTGAAAGCTCTCTGCCGGCGTATTAAAGGCTTGAACGATGAAGGCCGCGTGCTGAAACCCAAGGCGTTTCGCCTCGACCACCGAAGCAGCACAGCGGTGCAAGATCTGGTAGCGCACCTGAGGGAACGATTCCGACTTCGGGAGATGCGATTGAACATAATCCCATCGTATCTTGCGGTTGCTTATCGATTCGTCAGTCCCGCCAGCAACAAGCCACTTCTCTAGAATGTCGTCGCCAAATGCTTCCCTGGCCTTCGCTTCCACCGCGAGCGACAGCATGCCTGCGGACGTTTTTACTATGGCCCATACATCACATTGGGAGGCCGCCTGCCCGCCGGGCAAATCTACTTTGTGTTCGGCAATGGCAAGCTGAAGTACAGGATTTTCGTAAATGGTGCCCCGGAACAATTCGGCGATTGGCCGTGGCAACCCGGTAGGATTCGCAGACGCGCATTCCCACGACACGGCGGTTTCAAATGCCGAGAACTGTCGCCGCCACTGGGTGTCGGGACTCGCCAGACGTTCCCGCCAACTTCCAATGCCTCGTGTAGCTATACACAGGCGACTCATACTTTGAAAACCTTCATCACTTCATCGCCAAGGTGGTTTATTACCTTAACCGCGATTCGGCCAGATTTGGGTTTGTCGAATGGGCGGGAAGTATCGCTATGCAGTGTTGCCCAGGCTTCTTCGTTAATCTCAGCCTTCAACGATGTCTTAAGTGATTTGTAGGGGTCGTTCGCACCAAGGAAATATGCTTGGCGCACGAAAAAACTTTCTTCGTTGTAGTCCGTGTCGATAAACCAGCACGCGATGCCTTCGGCTCCATCGCTGCGAACTTCGCCCGTGTTGGGGTGGAAAACGTCCACGCCATTGATTTTGACTTTAATCTGGTCGCTCTTCGCTTTGATGATGTCGATGTCTGGCTCGCCGAAGATGACAAAGAGGTTGCCCTTGCCCGTGTTCTTCAAATCGTCCGCCATATGCAAATCGGCGTTCATGTGGGCTTTGAGGACTGGTATCCGCCCGAGTTTGTTGAATTCTGAAGAGTGGGCGTCGTAATTGAAGGCACAGGTAATCAACACATCGAAACCAGCATCACCCGCTTCGCGTGCAGCAGCGACCAAATCCGGACGCGAAACAGTCCCAAACTCCGGGCCTATGAAAATAGCCGCCCGCTTTTCGGGGCTTGATTTGGCATGACTCTCAATGTACTTACCCTCAGCAGAAATGAAATAACCGGGCCAGGGAACGATGGACGCGAACGAAATTTTATCGTCCTTGTGTGCCTGCTGTACGCCCGCAATCTTGAGGTTTTCGAGGATCATTTGGGCAAAATCCAACTCCTCTGTATTACCATTCCCGTTTGTTGGTCCATGAATCAGCTCATCATTCTCATCGACTGACATCACGCGGTGCGGCGACAAGCTTTCCACTGTGAAAGGCCCGGAGACACGAACCTTCTTATTGTCCTCATAAGGCTTGTCGTAAAGATATTCACACTCTGCCTTGACGGAAGTTGACGCATCGATTTCTTTCTGGCGGGCGCCTCGCGCTTGCCACCACTCAGCATGCATTCTCTTCACGTGACCCGGCCAATTTGTATCCGCCTCGAGTGGAATTTCCCAATCCTGCCATTTCTTTTTGAGCGCGTGGTTGATCTTCTCTAGCATTGGTTCTAGTTGGCGTTGCCATCTGTCCCAGATAACATCGATTTCAGAATTGTTTGCTATCACTGACGACATAATGTGAGGCGCCCTTCGGTAGATAAACCCTTGTCGGATATTCCCGTGTACCTCATGCGAAGATGGCGACGTATGCGAGACCTCCGCTTCTTTGAGTTGCCCATCGCGCGTATCGGCCAACAGATAGTACGGATAACGTGCGCCCATGATTCGCGTACGAGCTAAAGCCAGCGCGACTCGCGATGTATCAATCGTGATCCACCGCCGGCCCCATTGCTCAGCGACATATGCCGTTGTTCCTGAACCACAAGTAGGATCGAGCACCAGGTCTCCAGGATCCGTGGACATAAGGATGCATCGTTCGAGGATCCGCTCATTTGTTTGCACAACATAAATGGGATTAGAGGCACCCCCAAAGCCATCCCACCAATTAGAGATTTCCTTATACGGGAAATCCTCAAGGAACCGCTTGAAGCGAACGCTCTTATCCAATTTAACCAGTCTACTGGCGGCGACTAGCCTCTGCATGCCGTTAAGACCCGTCTCTACCGGAGAGCTGGTATGACTCCAGCATTGGCCCTGGGACGGAGCTATCTTTTCACCGCGAAGCTTTACTGGGTCCATTTGGCGCGGGCGTTCCCCGGTGCTCATGATTGACCAGCTACTGAACAGACGAGCATCCTTGAAATCCTCGAACACTCTCTTCGGATATAGACGATAGTCGACTTTTTGACCCTCTTCATCCTTGCAGGACTTTAGGTTTACTACTTCGGAAGAAGGAAGCTCCGCATACGAAAATTCGTTTATCGTGGAAGAATCCAACGGCCTTTCCTCGAACAAGCGCCTAAACTTATTCTTCCCGACGGTCTTTGCATAAAAAAGGATATAGTCATTTACCGAATTGATGGTCTTAGATTTCTGACTTCCAGTCTTTTTAACCAGAAACTCAGCAATAAAATTCTCCTCGCCAAACACCTCCTCGACCACTGACCGAACCCGGTGCACATTTTCATCGCCGATCTGTACGAAGATTGAACCCGAATCGGTAAGCAGGTCGCGGGCGACGGTGAGACGGTCGCGAATATAAGTTAAGTAGCTGTGGATGCCGTCGCGCCAGGTGTCGCGGAAGGCTTTTACCTGCTCCGGTTCACGGGTAATGTGCTCGACATTGCCATCCTTTACGTCGCGGCTGGTTGTGCTCCATTGGAAGTTACTATTGAACTTAATGCCGTACGGTGGGTCAAGATAGATGCATTGCACCTTGCCGCGCAACCCCTCACGCTCGGCCAACGACGCCATCACTTGAAGGCTATCGCCGAGGATCATGCGGTTGGCCCAATGAGCGTCGTGCTGGTAAAACTCCGTCTTGGCTGCCTCGCTCGGTAGACCGTTGAAGTTAGCAAATAGGTCTATCTGAGCTTCCGCAGCCTTTGTATTTGTCTCGCTTCGACGACGCAGGTCGTCGATCAGCACTTTGGGCTGAATCTTCTCCTGGATGTAAAGAGGTGGTGCAGGGACGACCAGATCAGACCAATCCTGTTCGTCCTTACCTTTCCAAACAAGTTGAGGGTCGAGGTCGCGGTTCCGCCGCTCGTAGGCGACACGAATCGGGCTTTGCTCTTCGGTGCGCATTACCGACTGATATTCAGCCGTGGGGATGTTCTTGCGCGAAGCCTTTTCGTGCGTAAGAGTTTCGACCTTCTTTTTCTCTTTTTGCTTTGCGATATTCTTCGCCATTTTGATTCCTTAAGCTGGCTGTGGCGCAGTCACTGACTCAATCATCTTGTTGAATTCGGACGCGACCTTCGATTTAAAGTCAGACTCAATCTGATAGACCTCGGTGAATTCAGCGAAAGCCCATCGTCCATGTTTACCCGCGTTGTTCACGCCGGGCACCCAGTAGGTTTCCATCGTGGACTTCTTTTCCTTGGCGTCCTCGCGTCGGTAGCCCTTGATTTCAACAACCAGATGAAGCGGATCGTCTTCGCCACGCCCATCGTCCACGAGGACAATAAAGTCCGGTCGGTACTTGCGATTCTCCGAACCATAGCGATAGGGCACTTCGAAACCGAGGTTATGATTCTTCACGTAAGCCTTTACCCGAGGGTGCGACTCGGCCACACGGCAGAACTCAGCTTCCCAATCGCTATCGAGAATTACATAGTTTATGTGACATCGACGTGCGTCCGTCTCCCAGCGGTCAGTCCTAGAGGTATTGAACTTAACGTGGCTGGTGGAGCCTATCGGGTTGTAAGGGTCTGGAATCACTTTGATCGGTGACTTCCCCAACGTCGTACGTGTTATAGCCGCCGTAATGCGCTCACACGCCATGTCGGCCAGTTCCTGGTACATCAACTGTGCCGGGTACGTGCCGCCCTTGCAGACCAGGCGGGTATCCAGCCAATCCTTCGTGATGCGCTTCAACTGTCCAAAGAGATGAAGTTTCGGTTCTTCGCCAGGATCACGCCACTTGGTATACAGCAATCGCTTCGCGACATGAAAAATCAGTGTTGATCGTCTCATGTCACCGAGGTGTTCGAGACTCAGATCGACTTGCTCACCGATAATGCCGGAATTCCTAGTAATGGAAGGACCCACCAAGTCCGGCGTCAACTGCAGAACAGAGTCAGCATTGAATTCCGCAGTGAGTCGTTCTGCAGGCAATTCAACCCGATAGCCAGCAACACGCGGAAATGTGATTTCAAGGGAATCGCGCTCGGGCCGGACTGCTTTTACCTGGATCGTCTCGCGAGGTGGTTGCGGCGGAGCGATGACAGGCTTAGCTGTGAAATCAAATGGGATTCCGAGGACGTCTGCGTACTCGACATTGAAGAGGCCCTTATTAGGGCCATCTTCATTGAGTTCGTACGACTGGCGGCGCAACGCTCGTCCAATGACTTGTTCGCACAAAAGCTGAGTCCCGAAGGCCCGCACGCCGAGGACGTGGGTGACGGTGTTGGTGTCCCATCCTTCGGTGAGCATTGAAACGGACACGACACAGCGAATGGATTCACCAAGTCGTCCTTCTTTGCCAACTGTGTTCATTACCTCACGGAGCAAATCCTCGTCCGTAATCTTTTCGGCCTGCTGCTTGTCGCCGGTGCGCTCAATAATCTCCCGCCGAAAGCGGTCGATTTCGTCGCCGGCCATGTCCCGGAATTTGTCATCCAGGGCTTCGCCAGAATCGATCTGCTCACTGTCGATGAGTAGAGTCCGAGGCCGTGCGAGCTGATTGCCGTGCTCGTCAAAATTGCGAAACAGCGGTAAGCGTCCATTTTCCAGCGTAGTTGATCCGTCCTCGTTCTCCCTATGAAAGCCGGAGATATAGTCGTAGACCAGTTTGGATGTGGATGTATTGTTGCAGACCACGATGAAGCAAGGCGGAACCTTGATGCCGCTCTTGGCCCACAGATCGTAAGTTTTCACATAGTGGCCGTACAGCGCCTCCAATGCGGTCTGCAACTCGACGGGGAGGCTAAGCGGATCAAGGACAGCGGATTTGCCCCGGCCTTTCTTGGGCATTTTTGCTCGGATATGCTCCCAAAGATTGCGGAAAACGGGAGCGTCTTCACCGGGAATGTTGTCGGCAACGGGTACGCGGGGAAGTTTCACGATTCCGCACTCAATGGCGTCCATTAGTGAAAAATCACTCACGGTCCATGGAAAAAGGGTTCCTTCTGCATAGCCTGATCCACGAAGGAAAAATGGAGTCGCAGAAAGATCGACGATATGCGTTATGCCGAGTTTACGTTTGACAGCTTCGACACCGTTGATCCACAAGCGTGCGGCCTCGTTGTTTTTCTCTGCTTCCTGTTTATCGTCGGCGGTGAGATCGGGTTCGTCATCTTCCCCTGGTTTCTCGCGGTAACAGTGATGGGCCTCATCATTTAGAACCATAATGTTTTTCAAACCCATGAGGTCAGGCATCACCCGTTGAATCATCTGCCCTTCGGTTTCGAGTGTCTCCAATTCTGGCCCTCTGCCTTGAAGAAGTGAGCGGCCTCCCTTGGAGAGCTCCACCCGGTCGCGAAGCTTAAAAGCATGGTAGTTGGTGATCACAATCTTCGCCCGTTCGAGATCGCCCAACATTTCCTCTGGTATCAATTCGAGGTTCCCGTAGTAGCTGTCCGGATCGTTGGGCTGCAATACACGGAGCCTGGCGCGAATTGTTAGACCAGGTGCAACGACCAGAAACCCACGAGTAAAACTTGAACTGTTGGGCCGACGAACAGCATTTATAGTCTGCCAAGCGATTAGCATTGCCATGACCGCTGTTTTGCCTGCGCCTGTCGCTAGTTTCAAAGCGAACCGCATAAGTTCAGGATTCGCGTCCCGGTTTGCGTTTGCTAGATGCTCGATGAACCGCTTCCCTGCCTTCCCACGCTTCGGGGCGACTTCGGTCAACCAAATCGCCGTCTCGACGGCTTCAACTTGGCAGAAGAACGGTCGGAAGCTGTTGAAATTGTGGTGTCGCCAGTGCTGAAGGAGTCGTTCAGTCTCGGGCGTCACAAGCCAATCGCTCGGATTCGGAAGTTTCCGCCACTCGTCTAACTGAAAGCGGAGTTCGTTGATGATTGAGGTTGGGTCATACTGTTGTTCTTTGGTCGAAAGCCCTTTGCCTTCGTCGAAAACCAGCGCGTCTTGAGCCAACTTGCGCTTTTGCTTCTTGGGTTTTGGAATCGGGGTAATAAACTCTGCACGACGGCGAGTCTCGATAATTTTCTGCGTGGGCTGCCCTTCGCTATCAAGCTCCCAGTGACGCAGCGGGTAGCCGTACGGCGAGTTCAGAATCGGGCGTTCAAAAAAGTGGTTGTCCATGGGCACGCTTTGTAGCGTGCACATGATATGCGGCGACGTTAAGATTTGTCACGCAGGGAATATTGTAAAAGAGTACCGTATCGTCTGTTAGGCGTAGAAAACCGCTGCGCGTCTCATTTGGGAATCCTTCGCACCCAAAAAACAGCAAGCGACAAGGTTATTTTCAGCGGAACTTTTCTCGCAAACTCAGCATCCTTTTGCCCCGGGCTGAAAAGCGAGACTCCCAACCCTGCCCTGGGTCGCCCGGAAATTCTTGTTCGGGGGCACGAACGTTCTAGGGGTGGAAGGGCAACTTTGGCAGGCATGGAGAAGACGTCCCAAATTGGGACGTTCCACGTGCTGGCGGACACCAAGACGTCACCGAGGAGTCAGCATCCAAGCTGGGTGCAATCGTCCCCGATGCATCGCCGGCTGAGTTAGCGCTGGTTCTCCTCTTTTTCCATCTGTCGCCATGATTCCTCTTGGACGGCTCTCCGCTGTGCCTCATCGCCGTGTAGAAAGACGTCCCAAAGTTTTGGGTCGACGTCCTTTCCAACTTCGGCATAGACCCTATCAATGGCTTGTTGCACCTCCTCCTCGCCGAGGAGGTCCCAAATCCTGTTGACACGCCGTCGAGCAAACGCACGAAGACGTGTCTCACTACTACCAACTTGTCCGTATAGGAACCACCAGAACTCCGTTTCGAGGGCCTTGCGCTCCCAATATTCCACCAGCTGTATTAGCTCGTGGCGAGTGGGCACAAATCCCGAAACTTCGGCTGCGCTGTTTCCGTTCACCTCGTCTACGTATCCAATAACGCAAGATTCGTCGCCGATAGGCATACATGCTTCATTGTCCGCGTTCTTCACGATCCTCCGAATTTCCTTCATTGGTGCCTCCGTTCGTTAAAGACCCTTCAAAATCACCTTGCGTGAACTTGGTCCTTATGGACAGAGCGAGGTCGTCCCCATCGCGTACCGCTTCGGAAAATAAACGGCACGCCTCTGCGTGGGCTTTTACCCACTGATCAAGCGCGGACTGAAAGACTTCGACGGGAGCACCTTCATCCCAAAGACGGTCGATCCGTTCCCATAGATCGACGTCCAAGTGCCTCGCTCGCTCGGGATAAGCCTTGCGAAGGTAGGTGATCGCGCCAAAAGCCTCGTATCCATTCCTGCAAATCTCCTGCAAAGCTTTTTCCGCTCTGCAGTAGTACGGACTCGCGCGAATTTCTCTCTGACAGACTTGCGCTTTTGTATCCGGAAGACCAAGGAAGGAGGATTGTCGATCCCCGAGCGTTGAATCATGCCCGGAAACTTGTAGGGCGCTAGATCCGGTCCAGCCTCCGGCCGTAATTTTGGCGAGTACCTCTTCAATCGGCACGGATCACCTCCAAGGCTCCAAGATCCACACCTACTCGTTTGCCTTCCGTTAGTTGCCCGTGGAGGTCGGGAATTCCAGCCGCGTCCACGTCAACGGCTGTAGCCCCCAAGCATGGAGCAGCTTGTCCTTTTGGAATTCCAGGGCAATCGCATTGATAAGCCATTACTTATCGCCTTCCATGGAGGGTCGGATGATCGCTTCGGCTAGCTCCTCTGGGGGTGGAAGGCTTACCGAGGCCGAGTCAACGTCCGTCACGAACCAGAACTCCCCAGATTTCTCAACCTTTTCGGCATTCATCCCGACGCAGGCCAGGTCAATCGCCTCGCGAAGATATTTCAGGGCCGTTTTTCTGGTCCAGTTCATCGCAACATCCACCTCGCGCTTGGAAAATTTATCCTTCTGTGTTTTCGCCCACTCAATCAGCTTCTTGCATTTCGGGGTCGCGCCCGAAAGCACAGATTCCAGCAATGATGTGACGAGTTCTCGCGCGATTGCATAGTCATCGACGGTAGCTACGAGGTACAAACGACCGTTTTTTTCCACACATTGCCGCTGCCGCTGGTGCAGGAGCGCCGATGCCTCGACAAGACTGAGAACGCGAGGGTAATCACGACGAACGCGGAGGGGCCTCGTGGGAAACTGTATCCTCGCGGCGAAGGGGATCAGGACAGGCATCGGCACAAGCAGCCGGGCGGCGTTTCTCCACGGCCTTAAAATTCTTTCGCGATCCACTTCAGGCATGGGATCCGTGTAGCGCTGGCTTTGTACGGCCTGAATCTTCTTTGTTTGCCCTTCGGTTTCGTCCACGAATAAATCAAAGCATCGGGTCTCGTTTTCCATGTGTAGGTGAGGCTTGGTTGTGGTTTGGAAAAAGACCGTGGGACCTTCGACTGCTTGCTCTTGAGTTTCCAATTTTCCATCCGCGTTCTTCTCGACGGTCCAAATTTTTATCTTTTTCTCTGATTGGAAGGTTCTGATGGAGTAATCCGCATCCTCCGAGCCTCGCACCTCTGCGATGGCGATAATTTTATGTTTTAGTGAGCCTTGCCGATACTGCAAAGCCTTGGCAGTCATCCGAGAAATGTCAATCACGTCCTCTGGGGGTTCGGTTTGTAAGACGGAATTCAGCAAGAAATTCTTGCCAGCTGCGGATTCGCCCTTAATTACGATGTTAATCGGATCGTCGGAGAGGCGGCCGCTCGCCGCCGCCAATTTTATAGTGGTCTTTTCCGATGATTGCCCAACGCACCCCAAGATCTCTGTATCATTGAGAAATCGCTGGAGAAGATCTGGGCTTTGGAGCAAATGTAACGCTTCTTCCTGCTCAGCATCAGGCATGGGAGCCGGAGGTTTTTCGTTCGCGGCCTCGCACAGTTGGCTTCTGTAGAACGCAACCTGCTCGCGAACCAACCCAATCCGTAATCCGGTACGGGTGGCAATTTTCTTGACGACAATCTCCGCGTCGATCAGATTTATCACGTTGGCCGCAATTTTCAGAAGGCGGTCGACCTGGGCGGAATCGCTCTCCGTAGAAAGCTCTTCGATAAGTGCGTGTAGATCCGGTTCTGTCTCAATCCGCACGCGGGGCAACGCCAAGAGTTCAGTTACGGAGTGCGTACAAAGGTAGTCGTCCAGTCCGGTTTTCTTCTTAGAAGGCATTATCCAACTCCGGTAGTTGAACGGAAAACGCGTGTGCTCCGCGCTTCACAAGAAAGTCAGCAAGCCTACGGCTCGCGAGTTTGACTGAAGGATTGCTGGCGCTGTCTGAATCGAAGGCGATGATAATTTCGCGGTGCTTCAGCGTGATTGCGTCGAAATCTGCCAATGGAACGGATGCATCCGCTGATATTCGAACGAGCCAATTCCAAACGCCAGGAAGCGCGATGCAGCAAAGCCCTTCCTGCGCCGCTTTTTCGGCTTTTTTTTGACCTTCCGTTATCCAAACAGGGACTGAAATGTCGCCCAACAAGGACTGGCAGGAAAGTGGAACGTGCAGGCGGTTTCGGGAGCCTGGGCGGGTCTCGTACTTGACCACTTTACTTTTATTATCTCGTCGCGGTTCGTCCGCCTTCAAAATCACACTGTTCAAGTCTGGTTCCTGTTGGCCGGGAACCAGAATGGGCAGCGCCAACGCAGGCGGTGTAAGATGGCCAAAGCCAAGTTGATTCAGAACCCATCGCTGGTCCCCTTCGATGGAATAGGGGTGCCACTGTCGAATGGTGCGCTCCGACAGTCCGCTGTTGAGTAGGTCCGAAAGATGGTTAGGAAGCAGTCGTAACAGTCCATAATCGATTCCCATCACTCTTCCTTGGATTCGCCCGACTTAACCATGTGCGCTGCAATGTAGGATTCAATGTCCGAACGACGATACCGTACCATCCGTCCGATCTTCACAAATGGCGGACCGCCTCCGGTTCGGCGCATCTTCCGCTGCCACGAGACCGAGAAACCGTAATCACCGTGGAACTTCTTTTCGTTCAACAGTTCGCTTAAATTCATGGTCGTTTCCTTTCGGCAGGTGCCATAGCTGCATCTACAGCAGTATTCTCGGTCACAGTGCGTCCTGAATTCATCCACAACAATGTCTGGAATTTATGGTGAAAAACTAGGAGCGGGACTGGCGGGAGTGCACAACCTTTGCGACCTTGCTAGGGCTGATTCCCAAAAGCTTCCCGGCAAACTCTAGTGCGCAACCCGTGTTCCCAAGCTTTAGGAACGGAACGAAATCAGTACGCATGAGCGCGGAAACCCAGGGATACGATTGGCCCAACGAGTTACGGCGTTTCTGCTCGTCAGGTTCACATTTCTGGAGAAATTTACCGACCTCTCGCAATTGCTTGCACATTGAGTAGCACATCATCCAAATCGTTTTGACCGTTTCTTCATGATGCGGTGATGCGGGTCGGCCCCCGTAAGACCGAGAACCCTTAGCCGCCCGTTTCGAGACCAGCCATCGCAAATTATTCCGGGCTACCTCCGCCTCATCTGAATCGGGATGGCGAACGGCGGTCCTGACCCAAGCGGCCGCTAAAAGCTCTGGCGTTGGCACATACGGATTTTGCGTCGTATCGAGATTGGCCTCCGCCACTCGGAACTTGTCTGCTCTAGACGGAAATAGGAAATCCAATCTCGCAACTGCTTCAGGCTCGTTACGACCGGCCATTTGGAACAACGCTTCCGCTTCTTCAGCCGATCCAATTAAATCTGCCCTCAACTCCGGAGGGAGCCAGTGACCAGCTTTCACATCTTCGATGATGCTTTCGATTTCCTGAAAAGTCGTGTGTTTCCATCCGTGCTGCTTCCAGTCCATTTCGCTTACGGGTTGGTTCATAGTCCAGCAAAATTCAGCGGCGGCAAATCTAACAAGCCGGAGAAACTCCTCCACAACTTGGTGCCCTTCACTCGACGAATTAACTTGGATGTCGCAGAGCGCCCAGCGCGGCTGGGCGTTGTAAAGGCCGATTTTCTCCTTCTGGATTTCAGGACCCAATCGCATTATCAGTCGATGTATCTCGTCCGGCTTTTGGGAGTCAGTAGGGCGGCGACCGGCGGATTTGCTTGCAGCTTCAACCAACTGTCGCGCTCGACGCAGCGCCGAACCGGCTTCGGGAGTATAGGGAATCAGCCACCAATTGGCGCAGCAAAGCCACTTCCCTTCGATTAGGTTGCCTGTTTGAACTGCGGGGCGAGCCATATCCGGAATTTAACACGGGGTATTCCAGAATGCACTCGGGAGCGCTCTATAGCGAGCAGGATTACAGGTTTTCGGTGGGAGAGAATTTTTGAAATTGGGACGCCGTGTCCCACTTGAGACGGACTCGACCCTAAAAAAAAAACAGCAAGCGAAAAAATAAATACCGGAATAAATTTTTCGCGCTGTACCCGGACTCCTTTTAGGGCCGCCCGAAAATATGATTCCCAACCCCTTGCCAAGCAGATCCACTCCGCGGTTGTGCACATCGAACCAGAAATTATGGCGAGTGCGCGTCGGCTCGTGGCACTGTGCCCATTTTTGTGCCTACCACGAAACTCTACGGATTGCTCCCCTGTGATCATGTTGGGGCTTAAGTTCCTCTGGCGACACTACTTGTAACGCTCAATAGCGCTTCGCACCGCTCCGTGTAAGTTATTGATTCTAAGTGCGATAAGACTTAGAAGGCAGACGCTCTTTCCAACTGAGCTACGGGCGCATCTTTTCCGTATTGTAACATCTGCACCGAATTGCTTCAGGGGTTCTTGATTCGCGGAGGGCATATA
>Ga0302326_10004674_pt1 | contig 31561 bp, 22 predicted proteins | sample Palsa_T0_3_FD_202264 | JGI IMG/M metagenome (GOLD analysis project Ga0302326, IMG submission 202264) | Peat permafrost microbial communities from Stordalen Mire near Abisko, Sweden - Palsa_T0_3 | ecosystem: Environmental > Terrestrial > Soil > Palsa > Peat permafrost | place: Sweden: Abisko...
ACAGGCGTTCCATGAAGCTCACCGCATCGCGCCCCACGACCTCGATCTTGCCGAGCGTGGAGGCATCGAAGATGCCGCAGCCGGCGCGCACCGCGCGGCACTCGCGCGCCACCGCTGCATGCATGTCCTCCGTGCCGCGCGGGAAGTAGCGTGCACGCTTCCACAAACCGACGTCCTCGAACACCGCGCCCTGCGCGAGCGCCCAGTCGTGCATGGGTGTGGTGCGCACCGGGTCGAACAGCTCGCCTCGTGCCGGGCCGGCAAAGCTGCCGAAGCTCACCGGCGTGTAGGGCATGCGAAAGCTGGTAAGTCCCACCTGCGGAAGGGGCTTCCCGAGGGTGTGCGCCACGATGCCGAGTGCGTTCAGGTTGGAGGTCTTGCCCTGATCGGTCGCCATTCCGGTGGTCGTATAGCGCTTGATGTGCTCGATGGACCTGAAGCCCTCGCGTGTGGCGAGTGCGAGGTCCTTGGTGGTGACGTCGTTCTGCCAGTCGACGAACGCGCGGCCGCGCGCGCCTGCGCTGCGCGCGAGCATGCCTGGAGGTGCGGATGGGGCGCCGGTGGCGTCAGGCCTCGCGCTCGCCAAGTCGCGCCGCCCCGCCCCGCCCGCGGGGGATACGCCGGTGCGTGCCGGATCGAGCGCCTCGCGTGCCGCCGCGGCGCCCTGCGCGGCCCCGTCCTGCAACGCTGCAGCGAGTGCGAGGATTCCGCGACAAGCCCCCGCGCAGCGCACGCGCTCGGCGGCAATGTCGGGAAGGAATGCCTGCAGCGCCTCATCCCAAATGAGCTTGCCGCGCGACTGCGAGAACAGGTGCACGCTCGGGGTGAAGCCACCCGACATCAGCACCAGATCGCACGGCTGGGTGAGCTCAGTGCCCGCCGTGGCGAGGCGAATGCTCGCGACGCGCCGCCGTCCGGCCGTGCCGAGCACCGTGGCGCCGCTCAATACCGGGATCCTGGCCGCGCGCGCGGCGATGGCGGCCGCGCTTTCGGCGTGGCGCACGTCCGCGATGGCGGCGACGAAAACGCCCGCATCCTGCAGGGCGAATGCGGTGGCGTAGGCCTCATCCGTCCCCGTGACCAGCACCGCACGCGTGCCCGGCACGACGCCGTAGCGCTCGAGCCAGGTGCGGGCGGCACCGGCGAGCATGATGCCGGGACGATCGTTGCCGGGAAACACCAGCGGGCGCTCGCAGGCACCGGCGGCCAGCACCACCTCGCGCGCGCGCACCTTCCATTGGCACTCGCGCGGCAGCTCCGGTGGCAGATCCGGCAGATGATCGGTGAGACGCTGGTTCAGCCCGAGGAAGTTGTGCGGGAAGTACCCGAAGGCAGTGGTACGCGGCAGCAGCCGCACCCGCGGGTGCGCGCTGAGCTCTGCGAGGCTGCGTGCCAGCCACGCGCTTCCCGGGTGAGCTGCGGTGTCGGCTTGCGCGTGTGCGTCGGCGAGGAGCGAGCCGCCCATCTCGCTTTGCTCATCGCACAGCATGACGCGTGCGCCCGCGCCGGCCGCGGCGGCGGCAGCGGCGATGCCCGCAGGTCCGGCCCCGACCACCAGCACGTCGCAGTGCGCGTAGCGCGCCGCGTAGCGATCCGGATCTGGCAGGGTCGGCGCATGGCCCAGGCCTGCGGCCGCACGGATGCGCGGCTCGTAGAACGAGCGCCACGCGCCCTTCGGCCACATGAACGTCTTGTAGTAGAAGCCGGCGGGGATGAAAGGGGCGATGAGGTCGTTGATCGCGCCCACATCGAAGGCAAGGCTCGGCCAGCGGTTCTGGCTGTGCGCCTGCAGCCCCTCGTAAAGCTCGACCTGGGTGGCGCGCAGGTTCGGCGTGCAGCGCGCCGCATCGCGGCGCACCGTCACCAGCGCGTTCGGCTCCTCGGCGCCTGCGGCGAGCACCCCGCGCGGACGGTGGTACTTGAACGAGCGACCCATGAGATGCACGCCGTTGGCCAGCAGTGCCGATGCCAGCGTGTCGCCGGCGTAGCCGCTGTAAGGGCGGCCGTCGAAGCGGAAGTTCAACACGTGCGTGCGGTCGATGCGCCCGCCGCTCGCCGTACGCAGGCCCTCGTTCACGGCCCGCTCCGCTGCGCGGGCGGGCGCGTCTCACCCACCTTGTAGGTGGCGAGAAACTGATCCGTGGTGGTGTCGCGCAGCGCGTTGAAAAAGCGCCCGCACCCGTGCGTGTGGCGCCAGCGCTCGGCGTGCACGCCGCGGGTGTTGTCGCGGCGATAAAGGTACGCCGCCCAAACTTCAGCGCTGAGTTCGGCGCTCGCGCGCGGGCGGGCGACGTGCGCCTGACCGCCGTAGACAAACTCCGGCTCCGGACGCTCGCCGCAGTAGGGACACTGGATGAGGAGCATGGGCCTCGTCTTTCTAGTGCGCGACCGCCGCAGCGGCGGCCTCATCGATGAGTGCGCCCTCGCTGAAGCGCTCGAGCGTGAAAGGCGCGTTCAGCCGATGCGGTGCATCGTGCGCGATGGTCCAGGCGAACACGTGCGCAGACCCAGGCGTCGCCTTGAAGCCGCCCGTGCCCCAGCCGCAGTTGACGTACAGCCCCGGCACCGGGGTCTTGGCGATGATCGGCGAACGATCGGGCGTCACGTCCACGATACCGCCCCAGGCGCGCAGCATTCTGAGCCTGCGGAACATGGGGAAGAGCTCGCAGATCGCTTCCAGCGCGTGGCTGGTGATCTCGAGCGCGCCGCGCTGGGTGTAGGAGGTGTAGGCATCCGTGCCCGCGCCGATCACGAGCTCCCCCTTGTCGGACTGGCTGATGTAGGCGTGGATGGTGTTGGACATCACCACGCACGGGAACACCGGCTTCACCGGCTCGGACACCAGCGCCTGCAGCGGATAGCTTTCCAGCGGCAGCTCCACGCCAGCCATCTTCATGATGACGCTGGTGTGGCCGGCCGCGCACACCCCGATGCGCGGCGCGCGGATCGTGCCGCGGGTGGTCTCGACGGCCTGCACCGCCCCGTCCGCGCCGCGAATGAAGCCAGTCACCTCGCAGTTCTCGAGGATGTCGACGCCGAGCGCATCCGCGGCGCGCGCATAGCCCCAGGCCACGGCATCGTGGCGCGCCGTGCCGCCACGGCGCTGCAGGGCGCCGCCCAGCACCGGGTAACGGATGTCGCCAATGTTCAGAATCGGGCAGAAGGCGCGCGCTTGCTCGGGCGTGAGCCACTCGTTGTCGACGCCGGCGGCACGGTTGGCATGCACGTGGCGCTTGAACACCTGGGCATCGTGCACGGTGTGCGCCAGCATCAGCACCCCGCGCGGTGAGAACATGACGTTGTAGTTGAGCGCCTGCGAGAGCCCCTCCCACAACTTAAGCGCGTGGTCGTAGAGCGCGGCGCTCTCGGGGAAGAGGTAGTTGGAGCGGATGATGGTGGTGTTACGGCCGGTGTTGCCGCCGCCGATCCAGCCTTTTTCGAGTACCGCGATGTTGGTGAGCCGATGCTCACTCGCCAGGTAGTACGCCGCGCCCAGTCCGTGCCCACCTCCTCCGACGATGATCGCATCGTAGGCGGACTTGGGTTCCGGACTACGCCATTGCGGTCGCCAGGTGCGCTGGCCGGTGAGGCCCGAGAGCAGCAGCGACAGGCCGGAGAAGCGTTGCATCGTGGCGGTCCCGGAGAGGCGAGGGCGCGCGCATTATTCATCCGCGCTCGGGGTGGCGACGAGCACCCGCGCGCCCCGCGGCTTGAATCAATGCGACATGGCCGTCGGGCCCGCTCAGCTCTCAGCGCTGGGCGTGCCCTTGATGGCGGTGCGTGGATTCACGTGGCGCACGAACTCGGCGACGTACTCGTCGGCGGGGTGCTCGACGATGTCACGCCCGGTGCCGGTCTGCACGATGCGGCCGCCCTCGAGGATCGTCACCTGGTCGCCGAGCTTCAGTGCCTCGTCCAGGTCGTGACTGACGAACAGGATGGTCTTCTTGACGCGCGCCTGCAGCGCCAGCAGCTCGTCCTGGAGCTTGCGGCGAATGAGCGGATCGAGCGCGGAGAACGGCTCGTCCATCAGCAGGATGTCGGCGTTGGTGGCAAACGCGCGCGCGAGCCCCACGCGCTGCTGCATGCCGCCGGAGAGCTCGCTGCAATAGTGCCCGCCCCACTGCGAGAGCCCGACCAGCTCCAGCTGCTCGTCGATGATGCGACGGCGCTGCTCGGGCGGATCGCCACGCAGCTCCAGTCCAAACCCGACGTTGTCGCGCACCGTGCGCCACGGCAGCAACCCGAATTGCTGGAACACCATGGCGATCCGCAGGCGGCGGATGCGCCGCAGCGTCACCGCATCGCAGGTGGCGCCGATGTCCACGACGGTGTCCCCGTCCTGCACCAGCACCTGGCCGCGGGTCACGAGATTCAGGCCGTTCGCCGCGCGCAGCAGTGTCGACTTGCCTGAGCCGGACAGGCCCATGAGCACCGAGATCTGCCCACGCTCGACGCTCAGGGATGCATTGGCGACGCCGATGACCACCCCGGTCTGCTCGGCGATCTGGTTGCGATTGCCGCCGGCATCGAGCGATGCGAGTGCCTGTGTGATGGCGGCGCTCGCCGCACGCCTGCCCAGCTTGGGCGCAAACAGAATGTCGACCCGGCGGAATTCGAGTGCGGCGCTCACGTTCCGCTCGCCTTGTCGCTCGGACGGCTGATGCGATCGAGCACGATGGCCAGCAGCACGATGACGAAGCCGGCCTCGAAGCCCATGCCGACCTGCACGGTGTTCAGCGCGCGCACCACCGGGACACCCAGGCCGCCTGCGCCCACCAGGGCTGCGATCACCACCATGGACAGGCTGAGCATGATGCACTGGGTGATGCCGGCGAGGATCGTCGGGGCGGCGCTCGGCAGCTCGACTTTCCACAGCATCTGCATGGGCGTGGCGCCGAAGGCCTGGCCGGCCTCCAGGAGCGCGGTGGGAACGGAGCTGATGCCGAGCTGCGTGAGACGGATCGGGGCGGGCAGGGCGAAGATCACCGTGGAGATGAGCCCGGGCACCACGCCGAGCCCGAACAGCACCAGTGTCGGAATGAGGTAGACGAAGGTCGGCAGCGTCTGCATCAGATCGAGCACCGGACGCAGCCCCTGGTAGAGCCCCGGACGGTGCGCGGCGGTGATGCCGACCGGCACACCGATCGCAGCGGACACCACGGCTGCGACGATTACCAGCGAGAGTGTCTCGAGCGTCGGCTCCCAGTAACCCTGGTTCATGATGAAGAGGAGCGCTGCGATGACGAACACCGCGAGCGGCAGCGAGCGGCGCAGCACCCAGCTGAGAGCTGCGGCTCCCAGGACCAGCAGCGGCGAGGGAATGGCCCGCAGCAGCCCCGTGAGTCCATCGACGCTGCCGCGGATGACAGTCGAGACGCCGTTGAAGAAGAGCCGGCCGTGGGTCTTCACGTACTCGATCATGACCGCAACGCTATCCCCGACCGGGATCTTGTGATCGCTCAACCAGTGCTCGAGGCTCCAGCTGCCGGTGAGCGTGGTGCGCTCGTGCAGCGCTGAGAGCGCCGCGCGCCCGTCGAGCGTACGCACACCGCTCAGCCAGCCTGCGACCACGGCCGGGTTCGCCTTCAGCCAGGCTTCGGCGGCCACCTCCGGGGGCTGATGACGGTCGAGGATGTCCGCCATCACGCGGCTCTCCTGCACCGTGGTGAAGGACAGGTTCTGCAGCAGCCGGCCGAGGTTCGGGCACTGACGCGAGTAACCCGCGCGCGTGTTGGTGTCGACCCGTGCCTCGCCGTAATTGGGTCCGAACACCGCGTCTCCGCCTGCGAGGTAGCGCAGATCGAAGCGCATGTTCATCGGGTGCGGATCCCAGGCGAGAAACACGATCGGGGTGTGCGCGCGGAAGGAGCGTTCGACCTCGGCGAGCATCCCCTGCTCGCTCGATTCGATCAGCCTGAAGCTGCCGAGGTCGAAGAGGTTCTGCTTAAGCATGCTGAGCACCAGGCGGTTGCCGTCATTGCCGGGCTCGATGCCGTAGATCGAGGAGTTCAGCTGCACAGCGTAGCGATCGATGTCGGCGAAGGTGCGCAGTCCGGCTGCGTAGGTGTAGGCGGGCACCGCGAGGGTATATTTCGCGCCGGTGAGGTTATGACGGATCACCTCCACCGAGCCATCTGCCACGTAGCTCTTGCGATCGCCCTCCATCGAGGGCATCCAGTTGCCGAGGAACACGTCGATGTCGTTGTTTTTCATCGAAGCGTAGGTCACCGGCACCGACAGCACGGTGATCTGCGTGCGATAGCCGAGATGGCGCACCAGCGCGCTGAAGATGGCGGTGGTCGCGGTGACATCCGTCCAGCCGATATCCGACAGCCGCACAAGCTGACAGGCCGGGGGGTCGCTCACCCCGGAGTCCGCTGCCGGCTCGGCCGCCCGGGCCGGTGCGGCGCTGAGCGTCAACACCAGCGCTGCGAGCGAGGCCAGGGCGCTTGCCCCCCTCGCACTGCACTTGACCGGTGAGGCGCCCGACTCCATCATTTCCCCCGTCGGCCTGAATAGCCGTTTAACAGAGTGCCTGTCAAGTTTCCGAAGGCCGGCCAAGTCGCTGAGTGAACAAGAACTATCTCCCCGGGGACCCCTGTGGCGGATGGCAGGGGAAAGGGCTCCCGCGGCACGCGACGGAGTAGCACGTTGAACAGGCAATCAACCACCTTCAAGGACCCCGCACGGCGCAGCGGCGCCACCTCCCGTGACGAGGCCGAAGAGCTCCGGCGCGTGCAACTGGTCGAGGTCACGATCGACAGTCTCGCCGAAGTGGGCTATGTCGGCACGACTCTCGCGGAGATCGCGCGGCGCGCGGAAGTCTCCCCGGGACTGGTGGCGCATTACTTCGGTGACAAGGACGGGCTGCTCGAGGCCGCCTTCCGTGCGCTCGCGCGCGCGCTCGCCGCGCGCATGCGTGCGCGGCTCGCCCTGGCGCGCACCCCGCGCGGGCGCGTGCAGGCCGTCATCGACACGAATCTCGCGCCGGAGGAGTTCGACAAGCGCTCCGGCACGGCGTGGCTCGCATTCTGGGGCCAGGTGCTGCATGTGAAGGGACTGAAGCGCGTACAGACTGCGTACCAACGCCGCATGCTATCGAACCTGCGCAATGATCTGCGCCGCATGATACCGGGGGAGGATGCGCGCAGTCTCGCCTCCATGATCGCCGCCATGATCGACGGGGTGTGGCTGCGCGCGGCACTGTCGGAGTGGCAGGAAGCCGACAGCGAGAGCGCGCGCGCACTGTTGACGGCATTCGTGGAGGGACGCCTGAAGGAGCTGGCGCAGGCGCCCATCATGCAGGCGGACCAGCCCCGGCATGCCGCGCGCGATGCATCGCCCGCGGGCAAGTTCCGCGTCATCAATCCGGCCACCGGCGAGCTGCTCGCGGAACTGCTCGTCGACGGTGCCGCACAGATCGATGCGGCGGTCGCGCGGGCGCAGCTCGCCCAGAGACAGTGGGCCGCGATGCCGGGCGCTGCGCGTGGCCGGGTGCTGCAGCGCGCAGCTCAGCTGCTGCGCGAGCGTAACGATGAGCTCGCGCACCTTGAGACGCTCAACACCGGCAAGCCGATCCAGGAGACGCGCGCGGTAGATGTGCTCTCGGGCGCGGAGTGCGTGGAGTACTACGCCGGACTCGCTGCGAGCATCGCAGGCGAGCATCTGGATCTGGGGCCCGGCGCGTTTGGCTACACGCGTCGCGAGCCGCTCGGAGTGGTGGCCGGCATCGGCGCCTGGAACTACCCGCTGCAGATCGCCTGCTGGAAGTCGGCCCCCGCACTTGCCTGCGGCAATGCCATGATATTCAAGCCCGCCGAGCTCACACCGCTCACCGCGCTGAAGCTCGAGCAGATCTATCTCGAGGCCGGAGTGCCCGCGGGCGTGTTCCAGGTCGTGCAGGGGCTGGCTGCCACCGGGCGGCTCCTCACCCGCCACCCCGCGATCCGCAAGATCTCCCTCACCGGGGAGGTCGGCACCGGCAAGGCGGTCATGGCCGATGCCGCAGCCACCCTGAAGCAGGTGACGCTCGAACTGGGCGGCAAGTCCCCGCTCATCGTCTTCGAGGACGCACGGCTCGATAACGCCGTCTCGGGCGCGTTGCTCGGGAATTTCTATTCGGCCGGTGAGGTGTGCTCGAACGGCACGCGCGTGTTCGTGCAGCGCGGCGTGCGCGCTGAGTTCATCGAGCGGCTGCGCGCGCGTGTGGCGGCCATGCGCGTCGGGGACCCCCTGGATCCGGCCACCCAGGTCGGCGCACTCATCTCCGCGGAGCATATGCAGAAGGTTCTGGGCTTCATCGCGCGCGGCCGGCAGCAGGGCGCGCGCCTCATCACCGGGGGCACGCGGCTGACGAGCGGGGATCTGGCGAGCGGCTTCTTTGTCGCCCCGACCGTGTTCGATGCCTGCCACGACGATATGGACATCGTGCGCCAGGAAATCTTCGGGCCGGTGATGTCGGTGCTGGAATTCAGCGACGAGGAGGAGGTGATCGAGCGCGCCAACGCGAGCGAGTTCGGTCTTGCGGCGGGCGTGTTCACCAACGACCTGACGCGCGCGCATCGGGTGATCGCGCGGCTGCAGGCGGGCACCTGCTGGATCAACCACTACAACATCACCCCCGTCGAGCTGCCCTTCGGCGGCGTGAAGATGTCGGGCCTCGGGCGCGAGAATGGTCGTGCCGCCATCGAGCACTACACGCAGCTGAAGAGCGTATACGTCGCGATGGGCGACATCGAAGCGCCCTTTTGAGGCGCACTCTGCCGCGCGCGGTACCGTGACAGCCGAGAGCTTCGACTACGTGATCGTCGGTGCGGGTTCGGCGGGTTGCGTGCTGGCCGATCGACTGAGCGCGGACGGTGCCGACAACGTGCTCCTCCTGGAGTACGGCGGCTCGGATCGCTCGCTGTGGATCCAGATGCCCACCGCGCTCAACATCCCCATGAACATGGCGCGCTATGACTGGCGCTACTACACCGAACCGGAACCGCATCTGGGTGAGCGCCGCCTGCACACCCCGCGCGGCAAGGTGCTGGGAGGTTCCTCCTCCATCAACGGACTGGTGTACGTGCGCGGCAACCCGCTCGACTTCGAGCGCTGGGAGGCGCAAGGCGCGCACGGCTGGGGCTACCACGACGTGCTGCCGTATTTCCGGCGCGCCGAGCGCGCCGCCCGCGGCGCCGATGCGTACCGCGGCGGGGAAGGCAAGCTTGCGACCCGTCAGGGGCTGCTCAGCAATCCGCTGCACGAGGCGTGGCTCACGGCCGGACGGCAGGCGGGCTATCCGCTCACTCAGGACATGAACGGCTTCCAGCAGGAAGGCTTCGCGCACATGGACATGACCGTGGGCGATGGGCGCCGCTGCAGTGCTGCGAACGCCTACCTGCGCGGGGCCATGCGGCGCCCGAATCTCGCCGTGCGCACGCACGCGCTCGCGACGCGCGTGCTGTTCGAGGGCCGTCGTGCGCTCGGCGTGCGCTACCTGCACGGCGGCAGCGAGCACGAGGTACGCGCGCGGCGCGAGGTGATCCTCAGCGCAGGTCCCATCAACAGTCCGCAGCTTCTGAAACTCTCGGGCGTGGGTCCGGCGGCCGAGCTTGCCGCGCTCGGGATCGAGCTGGTGCACGAGCTGCGCGGGGTAGGGGAGAACCTGCAGGATCACCTGGAGTTCTACTTCCAGGTCGCAAGCCGCCTGCCGGTCACGCTCTACTCGCAGCTCTCGTTGTGGCGCCGCGCGCTCATCGGCACTCGCTGGCTGTTCACCCGCAGCGGGCTCGGCACCAGCAATCACTTCGAGAGCGGCGGCTTCATCCGCAGCCGTGCCGGCGTGCGCTACCCGGACATCCAGTTTCACTTCCTGCCGCTGGCGGTGAGTTACGACGGCTCCGGACTGGCGCGCGAGCACGGCTTCCAGGCGCACGTGGGTCCGATGGGTTCACAGAGCAAAGGCTGGGTGCGCCTGAAATCCGCCGACGCCCGCGAGCATCCGCGCATCCTCTTCAACTACATGTCCCGTCCCGAGGACTGGGCGGAGATGCGTGCCTGCGTACGTTTGACGCGCGAGATCTTCGCGCAGGCGGCCTTCGATCCGTATCGCGGCCGCGAGATCCAGCCGGGGGAGCAGGTGCAGAGCGATGCCGCGATCGACGCGTTCGTGCGCGAGAAGGTCGAGAGCGCCTACCACCCCTCCTGTACCTGCAAGATGGGCGATCCCGCCGACCCGCTCGCGGTGGTGGACAGCCAGACGCGGGTCATCGGCCTTGAGGCGCTGCGGGTCGTCGACTCCTCCATCATGCCCTCCATCACCAACGGCAATTTGAACGCGCCCACCATCATGCTGGCGGAGAAGGCGTCCGATCATATTCGCGGCAAAGCGCTGCTGCCGCGCGCGAGCGCACCGTACTACGTGGCGCCCGACTGGCAGCAGCGCCAGCGGTAGTGGCACTGGCCACGCCAATGCGAACGCGATGATCGGATGGCTCAAGCCGGCGTCGCCCACCGCGCCCCTGCCCAGTGCAGAGGTGGATCACACCTACCGGCGCCTGCGCTTGGAGCTCTTCGCCGGCATCTACGTCGGCTATGCCGCGTATTACCTGGTGCGCAGCAACCTGGCGCTCGCCATTCCCGATATCCTCAAGGAGCACCCCGCCTACACCAAGGCGGATCTCGGCAGCGCGCTGACGGGACTGACGGTCGCCTACGGGCTGTCGAAATTTCTCATGGGCTCGGTTTCCGACCGCAGCAACCCGAAGTATTTCCTGCCGCTCGGGCTGTTGCTCTCGAGCGCCATCATGGCGTCGTTCGGTCTCTTCACCGCGCTCTACGCCTCGCTGTTCGCCATCATCCTCATCCAGGTGCTCAACGGCTGGGTGCAGGGCATGGGCTGGCCGCCGTGTGGCAAGAGCATGGTGCACTGGTTCAGTACGCGCGAGCGTGGTCTGACGGTGTCGGTGTGGAACACCGCGCACAACGTGGGCGGCGGGCTCGTGGCCAGTCTCGCCTTGCTCGGCGTGACGCTCTTCGGCGACTGGCGCGCGAAGTTCTATTTCAACGCGCTGATCGCCGCGATCGTGGCCGTCGGTGTGTATTTCCTGCTGCAGGACACCCCGCAGTCACGCGGTCTGCCCTCGGTCGAGGCATACAAGAACGACTACCCGCCGCATTACAGTCAGGCGAGCGAGCGCACGCTCGGGTTCCGGGAGATCTTTCTCACCTACGTGCTGCCCAATCGCTATCTGTGGGCCATCGCCACCGCCAACGTGTTCTGCTACTTCGTGCGCTACGGGGTGGAGAACTGGATTCCGACCTATCTGCAGCTCACCAAGGGGTATTCGTTCAAGGATTCAAGCCTCGGGTGGGCGCTGTACGAGTTCGCGGCCATTCCCGGGACGATTGCCTGCGGCTGGGTGTCGGACCGGTGGTTCCGGCGCCGGCGCGCGCCGGCGACGATGCTGTTCATGGCCCTCACGCTCGTCGCGGTCGTCCTCTACTGGCTAAATGCCAAGGGCCCGCGCTGGATCGACTACGCAGCGCTGATTTCGATCGGCTTTCTGATCTATGGTCCCATCATGATCATCGGGCTGCAGTCGCTTGATCTGGTGCCGAAGAAGGCCGCCGGCACCGCCGCCGGCTTCACCGGCTTCTTCGGCTACGCGTTCGGTGCGGCGCTCTCGGGCAGCGGGATCGGCTGGGTTGCCGACCGCTGGGGCTGGGGAGCGGTGTTCGCGATCATGGTGGCCTGCTGCCTGCTCACGATTTTCTTCAGCGCGCTCACGCTCGGGCACCGGGCGGAGAGCGCGCAGCGCCCCACCTAATCGCGGTAGCGCGTCAGTGCCTCCCCGAGCGCTGCGCGCAGAGGTGCGAGCCAGGGCTCGTAGTGACGCCACTGCTCGAGACCTTCGCGGTAGATCGGCTGGCGAACCTGCTCCGAGCTCGCCGTGCGGATGCTGCGCTCGGTCTTGTGGAACTCGACACAGGCGGGCTCGAAAGGCAGCCCGCAGTGCGCGAGCAGGCGACGGACATTGCCCTCCAGGTCGCTCACCAGATCCTCGTGCTGCACGCGCAGCACGCGTCCGGGCAGCACGCGGTCCCAATGTTGCATGAGCTCGAGGTAGGTGCGGTAGTAACGCGCAATGTCCTCGACGCTGTAGGTGAACTCCTGCCCGTGCGCGAACAGCTGTTTGAGGTTGCCGAAACAACAGGCCATCGGCTCGCGCCGCGCGTCGATGATCTTCGCATTCGGCAACATCAGGTGGATGAGCCCGACGTGCCGGAAGTTGTTCGGCATCTTATCGATGAAGCGCGCCTTGCCGGAGCGGTAGCTGCGAGTGTCGGCGAGGTACTTCTGCGCCAGACGGCTGAAATCCGCGCCGCTCATGCCTGCGAGTATCGAAGGATAGCGCGGGTCATCGGCGCTCGAGTCACGGCCCTGCAGCCCCGCCACGATGCGCGGCACGTCGGCAAGCTCGTGCGTACCCTCGACGGCCGAGTGCGAGGCGAGGATCTGCTCGATCAGCGTCGAACCCGAGCGCGGCAGGCCTACGATGAATATGGGATCGGCGGCGCTCGCGCCGCTCCCCTGGTTGCGTGCGAACAGCTCGCGGTGGCAGACCTCGATCTGCAGCCGGGTATTGAGCTCCTGGACCTCGGGGCGGTAACGGCTGGCGGTGCGTTTGAGGGCATTGCCGCGCGCGTAGTACTCGAAGGATTCCTGGTATTGCTCGCGGTCCTCGAGCGCCTTGCCGAGCGCAAAGCACAGATGCAGCCGATCGACCTCGGAGGTCGCTGGCTCCGATTCCGCGGCGCGCATCTCCGCCAGTTCCGCATCCCCGAAGCTGTAGGTCTTGAGATTGGCAAGGCTCCACCAGGCATCCCCGTATCCGGGGCGCGCGGCCGCCGCCTCGCGATACGCGGCAATGGCCGGCTCGCGATGTCCGAGCGTCTTGAGCGTATGCGCGATGGAGAGGTGCAGCTCGGCCGGCTGCGCGGCCCCGGGCAAGAGCTCACGATAGATCTCGAGGGCGCGCTCGTGCTGCCCGAGGCCCACGCAGGTGGTCGCATACAGCGCGCGGTAGGCGCGATTCTCGGGCTCGGCGGCCAGCAGCTTTGCGGCCTCATCCTGGGCCTGGCGGTGCAGGTGGCGCTCGATCAGCAGCTGCGCGTAGTCGAAGCGCGCGGCATGGTAATCGGGCGCGCGCTCGAGCACCGCCTCGAGCAGTATCTGCGCATCATCGAGTACCTCGCGCGCGATGCCGATGCGCGCGAGCAGACGCATGGCCTCGATGTGATCGCCCTGCTTGAGCAGGAACGCGCGGATGAGCTGCTCGGCTGCCCCCGCCTCCCCGTTGGAGAACAGCGCGGTCGCCTCCACCACCTCGGCAGGCAGTGCTTTCAGTGTCGCGACGTGCGCGGCCGCCGCCGCCGCGTTCGCGGCCTGCCCGGTCATCCGGTACAGGCCCTCGAGCATGCTCCAGCTGCCCGGCAGGGCCGGATTGAGGTTCACGCCTCGCAGCAAGGCCTCGATCGCCTGCGGCGCCTGCTTGAGCGCGACATGGCAGTAGCCACGTTCCTGGTACAGACCGCTGAAGCGCGGATGAAGGCGCTCGAGCTCTTGAAGCGTCGCGAGTGCCGCGGAGGTCTCGCCGAGATGGCGTTGCGCCATGGCGCGCAGGTACAGCACGTCGCGATTCTCAGGCACGCTCACGAGGAGGGCTTCGGTCGCCTTCACAGCGTCCGCGAAACGCCGCTCCTTAAGCAGTTCGCGTGTGCGCCGGACCTCGAGCTCGACCACCGAGGGACGGTTCATACGTGAGGCAGGCGGGGCATGGGCACATGATGCGCTCGCCCCGCGCTTGCTTGCTACGCGCCAAGCGCTCTTTCAGAAGCTGTAGCCGACCGCTGCGCCGATGACCCGGGGCCGTAGCGGTGTCTGCTGGACGATGAACTGATCGGTGCTGATGAACACAGCGGCGTTCGAATTGCTCAGGTTCTCGCCGTACACGTTCAGCCACCAGTTGTCTTTCGCAACGCCGAGGGATGCGTCATAGGTGCTGTAGGCCGGCAGATCGAAGCGCCCCCTGGAGTTGGTCACGGTCTCACCCGGCCCGAAAGTGGGATTGGCACCGGCCTGTGTGAAGGAATGGCCGTGGTGGGTAGCCCCGACCTGAACGTAGGGGGCGTAGCCGCTGATGTTCCACTCGTAACGCGCACGCACGCTGAACTGAATCGGCGGCGCATTGGCGGTCGGTGAGCCGATCTCGCCGTAGGGGCTGCCGATATTGGTGCAATTGGTACCGGTGGTGCTGCAGAGCTGCGTGATCACCTTGCCGTAGTTCACGCTGGCGGGATTCTCGTCGATCAGCGCCGGAGAATTGGTCTGGCGGCTCTGGTTCCAGGAGGCCGCCCCCTGCACGGTGAGTCCTGCGACCACGCGGGCCATGAGTGAGGTCTCGATGCCCTTGATGAGGAAGTTCTGGCCGTTGGTGTCGAAGAAGATATTCCCGGTGACACCCGGGTCGAAGAACGCGACCTGGGCGTTGTCCCACTCCTCCCGGTACACAGCTCCGTTCCACTGCAGGCGATGGTCGAAGAATTCCGTTTTCCAGCCGACCTCGTTGTTCGTCAACTTGTCGGATAAGTAGGAGCGCGGTACCGCGAACTGCGGCACGCCGTCCGGCCCCGGTGCGTAGGCGAAGAAGCCGCCGTTCTGGTTGAAGCCGCCAGGGCGGAAGCCTTGCGAGAAGGTGTAGTACACCATGGCGTCGCGTGTCACGTGCCAGGTGAGGTTCGCGCGGCTCTTCCAGCCGGACTCGCTGTCGCGGAGATTCTCCGCGTTGAGGTTGTAGCTGGGGCCCCCAGGGCCGACATGGCATCCAGTCGGCGACACACCCGACTCGAAGCAGTCGAAACTCGACAGCACGCTGCCGGCCATGGAGTTCTCGAAGAGGAAGTGACGCGTGCCGGCGGTGAGCGTCAGCACCTTCGGGATCAGGTCGAAGTCGACCGAAGCGAAGAAGGCCGTCTGCTTGGTCTCGCGCAGCTGATCCTGGTAGAAGGACGTGTTGTTGCTCTGCACCCCCGGGTTCACCACGGTGCTGCCGGGGAAGGTGCCGACGTTCGACAGGCAGCCGGTGTTGCCGTTGCCCGGCGTGCCGGGGGTCGCGTTCGTGGTGCACGGAGGCATGGTCTTGTACAGCCAGGCCGTCTGGTCGTACAGCACGTTGTTTTCCCAGAACGCCCCAGCGATCGCGCGCGCGCGCCACTCGTCCGGCGTGCTCAGGCGAAACTCGTGCTGCTGGTGCGTATTGCGCTCGGTCTCGTGCCAGGTGGCGCTCGGGGAGAAGCAGGTGGATTTCAGCGACGGATCAACCACGAACGTCCCGGCACCGGGGGGACCGTAGCACTGGTAATAATCGGCAAATACCCCGCGGGCGTAGTTGGTGTAGTCGCCCACCTGATCGACGTTGCGCACCAGGTAGCCGCCGGTATAGACGGCCTTCAAAGGGCCGATCTTGCCATTCACTGTCCACGCCGTGCTCTCGAACTGGTCCTTGTCGTACGAGGGGTTAAACAGCGTGACCTCGAGCGGCTGGAGCGGGGCGCCGTCGGAGGCATTGGGCTGCTCGTAGAACACCCCCTTAGAGTTCATGTCCTGATACGTCTGGCTGATCAGCACGTTCCAGTCGTCGTTGAACTGGTAGAGCCCCTCGACCCGTATCCCCTCGTAGGTGACCGGGTTGATGGCACTGCCGATCACGTTGGCGTTGTTGATCGAAGGCGCATTCGGGGGCACGCAGAAGCCCGGGAACTCACCGGTGCTGGGCGGCTGGCCGTTGGGACAGGCGCCGTTGACCGCCGGATAGTCCGCGTAGTGAATGCCGACATCGGTGTTCTTGCGCGTGAAAGTCGCCGGCACGTTGTCGATATAACCACCGCGCTGATCATCGTAGATCACCGCGCGCACGGCCATCGTGTCGGGGATCAACGGGACGTTGAGCACCGCCGTCAGGTTGCTGTTCTGGTCCCCGTGAGCGGTGGTGCCATAGCCGCCGCTAATGCTCCCCTCGGTGACATTGAGCTTCGGCTCATTGGTGATGTAGCGGATGGCACCGGCCTCGGCACCGGCGCCGAACAGCGTGCCCTGCGGACCCTCGAGCACCTCGATGCGATTCAGGTCGGCGGCGTAGATATCGAGGTTGCGACCGGGCAGCTGACCGGACTGGTTGTCCAGGTAAATGGCGACGTTTGGCCATACGCCCGTCGAGCCGCTGCCCTGGCTCGCCTGCGAGCCGGCGCTCAGGCCGCGCATGAAGACTTCGTTCTGCCCCGGCCCGTTGCTCGCCGTGGTCACGTTCGGCAGATACTTGATGTAGTCGTCGAACGTCTGGATGTTCAGCTGCTGCAGCGTCTGTGCGGTGAAGGCCTGCATCGCGATCGGCACGTCCTGCATGTTCTCGCTGCGTCGCTGCGCGGTCACGGTCACTTCAGCGAGCGCATCCGAGCTGGCGCCGGAGGCCTCGGCGGCGGTATCGGTGGAGGTCGTCTGCGCGGACGCGGTAACGGCGGCGCCTGCGAGGATGGCTGCGACCGCGTATGAGATCTTTGAGTTCATTGTTTGGTCCGACTCCCCGGTGAGCAGGCAACCCGAATTAGATCTGACGTCCCGCGAGCTGCGTTTGCATCACGGCCTCAGGCATGCGTTAAGCGCGCACCCGAGGGCGGGACGCAAGCGGCAGCTATTCAAACACGCGCGCGCGCGCGACGTCGCCGCCGCCGACGCGATGCGGCTGCAGACGCCGCGTCGAGGGCGAGAGGCCGTAGACGTCCTTGAACTGACGCGAGAAGTGCGCGCAGTCCGCAAATCCCGCCTCATTGGCAATGTCGGTGACCGAACGGTCCGTGTTCTCGATCAGCCAGGTGGCATAGCGCATGCGCAGCTGCCGATACAGCGAGGCCGGTCCCATGCCGACATGCTGGCGGCACAGTCGCTCGAGCTGGCGCGCAGACAGCCCGAGCTCGGCAGCCACCGCGGCGACCGCGATGGGCCGCGCCAGGTTCTGCTCCATGAGCAGTAGCGCACGGCGCACCCGCGGCTCTGTCACGCTCTCGGACAACGGCGGATGCGGCTGCGCATCGCTCCCCGAGCGCGGGCGGTCAAACAACAGTACCTGGCTGGCCTTCTGCGCCACCGCGCGGCCGAGGTGCTGCTCGATGAGATAGGTCGCAAGCGCCGCAGCTCCCGCGCCGCCGGCGCAGGTGATGCGCGGCCCATCCGCCAGGAACAGCCGATCGGCGATGACGTCCTGCCCGGGAAATGCCTCGAGGAAGTCCTGATAGTGATACCAGCTCACGCAGGAGCGCCGCCCCTTCATGAGCCCGGCGCGACACAAAATGAAGCTGCCCGTACAGATGCCGATCAAGGGTACGTTGGTGGCAGCAACCTCGCGCAGGTAGCGCATGGTGGCTTCATCGACCTGCGGTCCCGCGTGCAGAATCCCACCGATCACGACGACGTAGTCGAGCGTGTCGGGGGCTAACAGCGCGCTCGTCGGCTGGAGCATGACATCGCAGCTGGCTGAGACCGGCTCGCTGCGACTCGCCATGATCGACCATTGCACGTGCAGCGGGCGGCTGCGGTCGCCCTCATCGGCGGCAAGCCGCAGGTGATCGACAAACACGGCGAAGGCCGAGAGGGTGAAGTGATGTGCGAGCACGATGCCGACACGCAGCGGCTGGCGCACGGCGCGCTCGATGGGTCGATGTAATACGCCTGAGTGGTGCATTGAACGCGCACTCAATAATTATTGGTTCCCCTGTGCTTTATATTCACTCAAGGTTGCATAAGACGCAAGAAGCGCTGGCTACGCGCTACCGAACAGTCGCAATAACAATGGGATAGCGAGTATTGGGCCGGATTGAATGAGCGTTCAGCCGCAACGCCAGCGGGGCAGCCGGAAGCGCCGGCGCACAGGGCGAGGGACTGGGAGCCAGGGCTGCGCGCGCTTAGCGCAGGACCGCGAGACGCGCGAGATTTCCCTGCACGGTCGAGTCGTGACACGCGCGGCGGGCGTACCAGCGGCGAGCCGCCTCGAGCAGCGCCATGCACATCTCGACGGCCTCGGACTCGCGCGGCGGCAACTGCACAACACGGAAGGCCCGGAAGCCCCGGGGCGGCGGAGTACGTACGCTGCGGGCCAGTTGCAGCCGACGCAGGGCGCGCATCGGTACCCGCTCGGAGCCCAGCTGTCCGACACGCTCGCCGATGCGACGGCTGAGGCGCTCATACTCGAGCCCCTGCGCGTCGCGCTCCGCGCCCGGCGGGCGCACCCATTCCTCGCACCAGGTGCTCGCCTGCTGAGCCGAGCAGCGCAGCTGCGGGTCCGCGAGCGCGACGGCGAGGCGCGGCAGGTCAAGCGCCCCGCGCAGCGCCGCATCCCGGGCATGCGCATCAAGCAGTTGCTCGATGTCCGTGAGGTAGCTCGCGAACATGCGCGAACTCGATGGCGCATCGGTTGCGCGGGCCGTGAGGGCGGTTAGCACCGCGCGGGGACTGTCTTCCGACGTGAGCTGTTCGGACATGAGATGCGAATCCGGTGAGGTGCTGATTATCGTGCCGGTACCGTCGGCGCCGTCCGCGATATCTCCGGGGCCTGCGCGCTTGCGGAGGCGATGCTCGGTACTGGTGTGGGCGCCGGGACCGGGGTCGCTGTTGCACGGCGGCGCGCAGTACGCTTTCGGGTGCTGCGCACAAGCGTGCGCCCGGGCGCCGGGCGCCGCGCACGAACCGTGCCAGCTTTCCGACGCTGCAGCGCAGCGGGTGCCGATGGCCGCGCGCGCCGGCGCGGACGGCGAACGGGCCGTAAGGCGCGGGCCTTTTTGGCAGGTGTCTTTTTGGCGGGTGCCTTTGCTACGTGCCTTCTGCGCCGTGTCACACGAGCCTCGCCGGCAGCGACGCTGCGTTCGGGCTCGCCGGTGCGTTTCTGCGCGCGACGTGCGTGTTTCCAGGCCTTACGCGCGGCCCCTGCGTGCTTGCGCGCGCGTCGCGCCTCGCGCTTGGCTTCTTTCAGGCGCTTGCGCGCGCGCTTGAGTTCGTCTTTGGCGATACGCACGCGCTGCTTGGCAACCTCCGCCAGCAGGCGCGCCCGCTCGAGGGGTGCCATGGGGACGTCCGGTTCGCTGCTTGTCTTCTTCATGTGTCGGCCGGCGAGCGAAAGAGCATCAGTCTCACACAAGCCATCCCCCGTTGCCAGCAAGCCGCCGCGCTTGCCTGGAAGCTGTGCATAAGTTGCAGCGCTAGTGACAATAGCGACACAAGACCCGGGCACGACCTGTGCCGCAGCGCAGGCACGCGAGTGCTCTGGGAGGCTGGGTCAGTCCCCGCCGTCGGCGTTGAACATTGTGGCGGTGACGCGATTGCGTCCGGAGTGCTTGCTGCGATAGAGAGCGGCGTCGGCGATCTTCAGAACACGCTCGGCGAGACGCCGCTCGCCGGCCGGCACGCGGTCGAGTCCACACAACCCGAAGCTTGCGGTCACGGCGAGGCTCTTGCCCTCGCTTGTGAACGGTGGCTCAGCGATTGCCTGACGCAGTTTACGTGCCACCTCGAGGGCCGGTTGATAGCCGGTCTCAGGCAGTACCACGGCAAACTCTTCCCCGCCGATGCGTGCCACCCAGTCGACCCCGCGCCGCAGACCGCGCTGCACGCGTGTGCCGAACTGCCGCAGGATCTGGTCGCCCGCGGCGTGACCAAGCGAATCGTTGATGTTTTTGAACAGGTCGATGTCGCACAGAATCAGCGAGAGGGCGCGCCCGTAGCGCGAGGCGCGCTCGATTTCGCGTGGGAAATGCTTGCTGAAGAAACGCCGGCTCGCCAGTCGCGTCAGGTCGTCGGTGGCCGACAGCTTGCGATTCTCCGCGAGCGTGACGCGCAGCACCGCTTCGAGTTCCGCGATGCGCCGTGCGACGGCGAGGCGCACGTCGATCTCGCGCTCGGAGGCGCGCCGTCCAACGCAGTCATCCGCGCCGGCCGTCAGGCCGGCGGCGCGCTCGGTGTCCTCGTCCAGGGTCGAGACGTACAGAATGAAGGCGGCACGCTCGCCCTGGTGCGCACGCACCTTGCGCACCGCTTCGAGGCTGTCGGTGACCACCACCTGCCGATGCTCGCTAGCAAAGCGTTTCAGCGCCTCTTGCTCGTCGGGTACGCTCTCGCACTCGAACATGTCGGAGGTGATCCGGCGCTCGAATTCGCGGCATAGCTGCCCGTCCCGGAAGACGAGCATCGCCCTCGGCGGCGGCACCACGCGTAGCATGACGGCGATGGTGGCCGTCGTCTCCTCGTGGGCGTCCGTCGGGCGCTCGGCGCGCCGCTCTAGAATGCGCTGAATGACGGTAGTCTGACCGCCGGATGACACTGACCCCCCAATGCCTCTGCTGTCGCCTGCCGATGCGGGAGACTACATTACTAAGTCCGGCAGGAGAATGCGCGGCGGCCGCTTTAGCGGTAAAGGTCTCGCCATGATCGTATGATTGGCTCATGGAGCCGCCCGGCATAACGCGCCATCGGCGCCCGTTCCTTGCACCCCTGTGGCTCGGCCTGCTCGCCGCGCTCGCGGTAGCCGGCGTGGCCTGGGCGCTGTATCGCAGCGCCACCATCACGGTAGTGTTCCTGGTGCGACCACCGGAGAAGGATCCCGGCAGCATCGCTGACCCGCCGGTCTCCCCCGAGGGCGAGGAGCGTGCTCAGCGTCTGGCTCGCATGTTCGGAGCGAGCGGCGCCGCCGGTGGCGTCGATGCCATCTACGAGAGCGATGACCGCGGGGCACACCAGACCGGCGTGCCGCTTGCCGAACAGTTGCATCGCGTACCAGTGGTATTTAAAGCCGCTGACGCCGGCACGGCAGCCGTTCGCGCGGTGCACGCGCACGCCGGTGGCACGCTGGTGGTGATCGCAAGCGCGGCGGCGCTCGCGCAGATGGTGCACGAGCTCAGCGGCACCGAGCTTCCCGCCTCCGCGCCCGATGAGCCCGATTTTGTCTACGTCGTCAGCGTGCCCACCTACGGTCACGCGCATCTGTCGCGTATCAGGTTCTGACTTCAGCTGCTGCTGGGCTCGCGGCGCGGCGTGCTGCTGGCGCTCAGCGCTATCGCCCGGCGGATGAACTCCTCATGCAGCCCGATGCGGAAATCCGCTAGCACGGAGGCGCGGATGTAGCGCGCCTGGTCGATGAGATACGTGCCGCGGCGCACGCCGATCCCGAGCGGGCCCTGCATGTCGTACATACGGATCACGAATTTGTCGACATCGGAAAGCAGCGTGAAGGGCAGCTTGTACTTCTCGCGAAAAGCGCGATGACTCTCCGGCGTCTGAGGGCTTACGCCGGCAACATCCAGTCCCACCTGCTGCGTCTCGCTATACAGATCACGGACGGAGCACGCTTGGCGCGTGCAGCCAGGAGTGAAATCCGCAGGATAAAAGTACAGGATCAGCGGGCCGTGGCGCAGCAGCGTACTGAGCGAGACGCTCTGTTCGTTTTGGTCCGGGAGCGTAAATTCCGGCGCCCGCCCGCCCATCGCCAGCATCTGCTTTGCGCTCCTGCAACCCTTCCCGTTACCTGCGACTGAATCATAGCCGCATACCGGCCGCGCAACGATGCTAGAATCGCCCGCCTCGCGATGGGGCGGTAGCTCAGCTGGGAGAGCGTCGCGTTCGCAATGCGAAGGTCGAGGGTTCGATCCCCTTCCGCTCCACATCCCCGCCCTGTATCGACATCCATGGGTCTGCATGCTCGTCCATGGCTGTCGCACTATCTTGAATAACTTCAGTAATTTATAGTGTATCTGCGCTTACGGACATCTTGCCGGCCAATCGCAGGGCGGGCTCTGAACCGGGGTATCCCGTGGGGTATCCTCAGTTTGTAAGGACCCGTACCCCAATCCTCTATGAGTCTCACCGAACCTGAGATTCGCGCTGCTAAAGCGAAGCCAAAGCCCTACAAACTTTACGACGCAAAGGGGTTGTTCCTTTTAGTGAAGCCGAGTGGCGCTCGACTGTGGCGCTTTAAATACGCGTACTCGGGAGTTGAGAAGCTTCTTGCACTGGGTGCTTACCCCGGCGTCCCCTTGAAACGCGCGCGTGCAAAGCGCGACGAAGCACGCACACTTGTCGCCGATGCCGTAGATCCGAGCGCGAAGAGAAAGTCTGAAAAGTCTGCGCAGGCACAAACCTTCGCCGCTGTTGCGGAGGAATGGCTAGAGACCAAACGGAAGATACTCACGGAGAGCAGCTGGGCGCGAGACCATGACCAGCTCATGAAACTGGTCGGTCCATATCTGGGGAGTCACCCAATTGCGCAAATCGAAGCGCCCGAACTCCTGGCGGTTCTCAAGCGCCTAGAGCGGCGGGGAGTCCGCGACACGGCTCATCGCGTGCGCGCGGTGTGTGGACGCGTATTTCGGTACGCGATTGCGACCGGACGCGCAACGCGCGATCCCAGCGCCGAGCTCAGAGGAGCGCTTGCACCTAGAGCGACTAAGAACTACGCCGCGATCACGGAGCCGGCGAAGGTGGGCCAGCTGATGCGTGCGATCGCGGAATACGACGGGCAGCGCACGACACATGCCGCGCTTCGCCTTGCGCCCTATGTGTTCGTGCGTCCGGGGGAATTGCGCGCGGCGGAGTGGAAAGAATTCGACCTTGAGAGCGCGGAGTGGCGCATTCCGGCTGAGCGCATGAAGAGGGGGGAGACACACATTGTGCCCCTGTCTCAGCAGGCCGTTGAGATCCTGCGCGAGCTGCAGCCCCTTACGGCCAGCAATTGCTATGTGTTTCCGGCCATTGGTAGACAGTCCCGGCCCCTGAGTGAAAACACGCTGGGTGCGGCGCTTCGGCGCATCGGGTACAGCAGCGACGAGATGACGGCACACGGATTTCGCACTTTGGCGAGCACGCTATTAAATGAGCAGGGCTGGCACCCCGACCTCATCGAGCTGCAACTCGCACACAAGGAACGCAACATGGTGCGTGCCGCGCACAACCGTGCGCAGCGTCTCGGCGAGCGACGCAAGATGATGCGGGCTTGGGCGGATTATCTCGACGGCCTGCGCGCGGGTGGGGAGATCGTTCCGATTCGCGCGCGCGTGAAGCCGCCATCGTAAGCGCAGTACGCGCCGAGGGACTCTATATATACGTATACGCGCAGCGATTCAGCCGACGACCGGCCCCTTCACCGCGGTAATAGGGGTTCGGGTCCCTTGGGGACGCCAATCAATCAATAGCGCCAATCTAGAACGGTCCAACAAGGTTGGACGGCGGGCATAACGAGCGCGTGACATCGCATTCCTCGGCTTGCGGGTAGGTAAGTCCAGCGTGGAGGCTCGGCGCGAACCGTAGCAGGCTGCATCCAAACAGTGCTGCGGCAGCGGGTGCACCGAATTGACGCACGGCCTCTGCGGTCCGTTCTGTGGGGAACCGCCGACACCGTAAGTGGCCACCTGACGACTGAAATTTCACAGGGTTTCGGTAAATTGCGCGACCAAAAAGGAAGATGCGGAACCTTTGACGTTAGAGATCGCGACGAGGTGACTTGTGAAGATTCGGTTCGGCTATGAGTTGGTGTACAGCCTTCCCCAGCAGACGCCCATAATTTTCACGCTGCATTGCCAGCCCCAGGGAAACCAGCAATTGGTGCGGCCGGACATCATGCACACTGAGCCGGCAACTCCACTCTTTTTCTATCCCGACGTATTTGGCAATACCTGCACGCGATTGGAGGCTCCCGCGGGACCTTTGCGCCTGACCGCGGATGGGATTATGGAGGACGGCGGTTCGCCAGAACCCGCGCACTGGGCGGCCGCGGAATACGCGGTCCGCGATCTTCCTTCGGATACCTTGCAGTATCTCCTGGCGAGTCGCTATTGCGAGACGGACCTGCTGATGGACGAGGCATGGCGTCTGTTCGGGCACCTTTCTCCGGGATGGACACGGGTACAGGCGATTTGCGATTTCGTCAACCGCGAGGTCACTTTTGGCTATCCGTTCGCGCGGCCCACTAAAACCGCCCTTGAGACCTTCCGGGAACGGCAAGGCGTGTGTCGCGATATTGCGCATTTGGCCATCGCCTTTTGCCGGTGTCTGAACATTCCTGCGCGTTACTGCACCACTTATCTCGGAGACATTGGCGTACCGCCGGTAGATGCGCCCATGGATTTTGCCGGCTGTATGGAAGTGTTCTTGGGCGGCACATGGCATGTCTTTGATCCACGGAACAACGCACGACGAATCGGCCGCATCATCATTGCGCGCGGACGTGATGCGGGCGATGTGGCGATCAGTACGGCCTTCGGTGCGGCGTGGCTACCAACTTTCCGCGTATGGACTGAGGAAATCTCAGACATCGCCGCAGCGCAGATACTCACCTCCGACCGCGGGCCGGCAGATCGATCCGTGTCAACGCTGCGGCGAAACTGTCCGCGCGGTGAGGCTGCTTACAAATGCTCGTCACGAAGTGGACCACCGATGGCCGCTAAAACGCTCGCGATGAAAGTCGCGATCAAAGGTGCCAGCGCGGTATAAAGAGCCGCGGTGGCTGGGGACTTTCGGCCTCGTGCGCGACCGGTCTCGCCCGCACCTAGGGCGTAGCAAGGCGGGCGACTTCGGTATTGTCCCGGAGCGGCAGACCGAGGATCAGCAGCGCAGAGGCGAGATGTCCGAGCGCCGGACCCACGGCGAAGAACACCGTGAGGGCCGCCAGAGCCTGCGGCTCGTTGGGGCCGGCGCCGCGGAAGCCGAACCGGGCGAGGATGGTGAACGCGAGGCCCACGGATAAAGCCATCGCGGCATTTGTGGTCACGTTGAAGCCGGACGACAGAAGGCCCGCCGTCTCCACTCCTTTGAGGGAGCGATGCCTGTCGGCGACGTCAAATCATGGCGTGGAAGTGGCGCTGCAGGCGGATGAGTCGACATAATCGAGGGAAACCTGATGTAGGGCTTCCGCCAGCTCCCGGCTCAGAAGTTGATCACCCGCGAAATCGAGACCCTGTTGCTCCTACTGATCGCGATTGCCGCGGTCGGAGTCGTGGCGAAGCGCCTGCGCATTCCGCCGGCAATTCTCCTCGTGCTGACGGGCATTGCGCTGGCGCTTATCCCGGGGTTGCCGGCGGTGCGGCTCGCGCCAGAGCTGGTGCTGCTTCTCGTGCTGCCGCCCCTGATCTACTCCTCTGCGGTCGCCATGAGTTGGCGGGAGTTTCGCTTCAATCTGCGCCCAATTTCGCTGCTTGCCGTCGGCTGTGTCGTGTTCACGACGGTGGCCGCCGCCGCGGCAACGCATTGGCTTCTCGGTCTTTCGTGGCCGGCGGGGTTCGTCCTGGGCGCGATTGTGTCGCCGCCGGATGCCGTGGCGCCCTTGTCGATCGCTCGCAGGATGCAGCTCCCCAGGAGAATCCTCGTCATCCTGGAGGGCGAAGGCCTGGCCAATGACGCCACCGCGCTGATTCTATATCGATTCGCAATTGTGGCCGTGAGCGCTGGAGCCTTTTCCCTCGGAAGCGCGGCTGCTGAGTTTGCCATCATCATCGCTGCTGAGTCGCTATGGGGAGTCGCCGTCGGCTGGCTGATGTTGCGCCTGCGTCGCTGGGTTGCGGACGCGCAGATCGAAATCCTGCTATCGATCTTGACGCCCTACGTCGCCTATTGGCCGCCTGAGCACTTGGGCGGTTCGGGCGTGCTCGCCACCGTCGTTGCCGGGCTCTATGTCAGTTGGAATGGCCTCAGCATGATTAGCGCGGCGACGCGGCTCCAAGGGGTTTTTTTTTGGGACGTCCTCGTATACCTGATCGAAGGCATCGTATTCCTAATGACGGGTTTGCAGGCTCGCGCGCTGATGACGGGTTTGGACGGCTATTCAATGTCAGTCCTGGCGGGCTCGGCCGCGGTGGTCACCGCCGTTGTGATCCTGGCACGCTTTGTCTGGGTTTTCCCTGCAACCTATCTTCCGCGCTGGCTAGTTCCCGTGATCGCGCGCGCGGACCCGTCGCCGCCGTGGCAGTGGCCATTTGTGCTCGGCTTCACCGGCGTGCGCGGTATCGTATCTCTCGCGGCCGCGCTCGCCATTCCGTTCGTAGCAGACAGCGGCCGGCCATTCCCCGACCGCGATCTGATTCTTTTCCTTACTTTTTCGGTGATCTTGGTGACGCTGGTGGGTCAAGGTCTGATGTTACCCGCGTTAATCCGCATGCTTGGCCTGGCCAACGCTGGCAAGCTCGAACTCCGAACTGACAGGACGGGGGAGCTGCTGGCACGCCGACTCGCCATCGAGGCCGCGACGGAGCGGCTCGACGAGCTCGCCGCGGACCGCGGTCTGCCGGATGAGCTCGTGCGGGAGCTTCGAGCAGAATATCAACACCGCCTTCTGCATTTCGAGCAATCGCCGGAGCGGGCAGAGGATTATCGGCACCCCGCGGCCTCTCTTCCGGACGAAATAGAGTTGCTGCTGATTACTGCTGAGCGCGAACGGATCAACCAGCTCTATCGCCAAGGGGCATTGAAGGACGAGGCGCGACGCCGGCTCGAGCGGGAGCTGGACTTGCATGAAACCACTGTCAGCAATCATCAACACGAGGAGTAATGGTCAGGCCAGGGATGCCGCGTCATCGGAGTTCGGGGCCGCCACCGATGCAGTGTTCGCAACAGCCTGCCGGCGAAGGGGCCCATCGTAACGCGGGATTTTTTCAGTGTCCGACGCTGATGGGGTATCGCGAGAGTGGAACCCGGCTCTTCGAAGCGGAGCTGGTACAAGCGTACTTTTTGCGTGTCGACTCTGCGAACCGGCGCGGTCACTCGGCGATCGGCCCGCTCGAGATAAAACCGGACACCCCCGATCCGGCGATGGGCCATCGGTTACACCAGCCTGATCGGGCGCTATGTATCCTCGATCTGCGCCTGCTTTGCGCAGGGGATGGCCGGCCGAGGGATTGGCACATTAAACTCACCGCTAGCAGCTGCCCCCGTAGCTCAGTGGATAGAGCGACCGCCTCCTAAGCGGTAGGTCGTCGGTTCAACTCCGGCCGGGGGCGCCAGACCCTCCTAATCAAGCGGTATCACGCGCGCCCACCGTGCTCACAAAAGCTTATAGAAATAGGCACTGCGCACGCCTTTTGGTACTCTCGCGCCACTCACGCCGTATCAGCCTAAATCGGTGGGTACGGCGGTGACGGTGGGTACGATGGTGGGTACGCGAGAGGGCGGTGGGTACGACGATGCCGATCCGCGATTTACTGACCGAAGGCCGAATTCGCAGCGCCAAACCGAAAAGCCACCCCTACAAGCTCCGCGACGGCGGCGGGCTCTTTCTCCTGATCACACCGGCAAACGCGCGGCTTTGGCGCTGGCGTTACAAGGTGCGCGGCCAAGAGTCGATGCTGGGGCTGGGCAGCTATCCCGCGACTTCCCTAAAGGTCGCGCGCGCAAAACGCACTGAACTCCGGGCAGATCTCGAGTCCGGCAAAAATCCGTCGGCCGAGCGGCGCGCCGAGCGCGCCAGCAGCGCCAATACGTTCGAAGCTCTCGCACGGGAATGGCTCGCAAAACAGCCGTTCGCACCGAAAACCATGGCGAAGGCCGTCTGGACGTTCGAGGATCTTCTCTTCCCATACATCGGATCACGCCTTGTTTGCGCATTGACGGCCCCCGAGCTACTCGACGTCTTCAGGAGGCTCGAGCGGCGCGGCAAGCACGAGACGGCGCACCGCGCCAAGCAACGCGTCGGTCAAGTCCTTCGCTACGCGATTGCGACCGGCCGCGCCGAGCGCGATCCCACGGCGGACCTGCGCGGCGCTCTGGCGCCAATCAAAGTGATCAACCGAGCCGCCCTCACTGATCCTCGCGACGTCGCGCAGCTCCTTCGCGCTCTCGACGGATACCAGGGGCATCACATCGTGGAGGCTGCACTTAAGCTCGCGCCTTTGGTATTCGTCCGCCCCGGAGAGCTTCGCGCCGCGGAGTGGTCCGAGATCGACCTCGAGGCGGCCGAATGGCGAATCGCCGCACATCGGATGAAGATGCGCCGACCGCACCTGGTGCCGCTCGCGCGTCAGGCAGTCGTCATCCTCCGCGAGATCGAGCCGCTGACGGGCCGAGGGCGCTACGTGTTTCCCTCGCCGCGCTCCGTGCAACGGCCGCTAAGCGACAACGCGGTTACTGCCGCGCTTCGCCGCATCGGATATACGGGTGAGCAGATGAGTTGGCATGGGTTCCGTGCGATGGCGTCGACGCTGCTCAACGAGCTCGGCTTCCCGCCGGACATTATCGAGCTGCAGCTCGCGCACCAGGAGCGCGACGAGGTGCGCGCGGCCTACAATCGGGCGCAACGCCTTGATGAGCGTCGCAAGATGATGCAAGCGTGGGCCGACTACCTCGACGGCCTTCGCAGCGGCTCGAACGTGGTGCCATTTCGGCGCCCGGCATAGGCATATAGGCGTACGCGTGACAGCGAGCCGGACGCCCCAAATGTGTAAAGGAAGGGTTTCGGTTCGCTGACATACATGTTGGCGAACTTGGTCGCAGCAACGGACAAATTGTCTGCCCAGTCTGGGCTGCGGTTTCTTCTCCGCCGGTAAACGCGAATGCTGCGACGCCGTGGATCTTACTGCATCGAGCCGTGATCATGCCCCGCCATGGCATCCGTCCCGTGATCCGCTACCTGCGCATCGAACCACTCGTGCAGGGCCGAGACGAGTTTTGGATCGCGTGACGAGTACTGAATCTCGGCGCCGGTCGGAAGGTCTCGATAGCGCACGTGGAGTTCTCCGGGAACGGCCGCCTTCAGGGCGGCGAGCCCCGGCATCTCCGCGCCATGAACTACCGTCGGTGCGCCGAAGTCTCCTCGGCCGAACCTGTCTGCGATGTCCTTCAGATGCCGACGAATGAGCACAGTCTGCTTTGTATCCCCAGGGCTTTTCACAACCACGCGCTGAACGCCGCCTTCCCGCGTCTTTGTGAAGATGTGCGTGGTCGCGTCCATTTCAAACGGCATCACATCGGCACTGCGTTCCCGAACAGCCTCCTGAGGGGACGGATTCGCCGTCTGGCTAAACGCTGGCGCGACTGCCAGGAGCAGCAGACCCGTCAGAGTGCACACGATCATGTTCATAGATGGAACTCCCGCAACGGCAGCACCCATCGGACCCGGACTGGTGCTCGACAGTTCCTTAGGGACTGCAGGGTCAAAACAGGGGCGTGCTACCTTTTGCCGCTGAGGCGGCCGAGACTCCCAGGAACGTGTCACTTGCCAGCGACGTTCACGACTAGCGCTGCAGGTCGCCCTCGCTCGGTCCGTGCAGGCGTGGGCCTCCTTACCCGTGCACAACGCGTCGAGATGGTCCGCCATGCCTGCATCATCCTGCGGCGTTCCGGTAAGCGCTACGGTGCGCGCATGTGCTACGAGCTGCGACGGACAGAGCAATTGCGATCTACGAGCGTCACTGTGCGGACACCCCCGGCGGCGTGCCTCTCAGACGCACCACAGGTCGTGACTCTGCCCAGGCTGTGACGTCCGACTCGAGCCACGCCACGGAGTTTTGGCTCAGTTGCCGGCGCTTGGGGAACTTGCCTGCCAGCTCCAATCGATAGATGGTCATTCGAGACAGTCCGGTCAGCTGCATCACTTGGCGGATCCGAAGGAATTTCATAACGAAGTTCCTACTTGAGGTGTCGCCCTATGCCTTGCGAGCGCATGCGCGCCCAAGCTGATCATGAGACCGCGCTCAAATGAAGTCACTCCGAGTTTCGGGGTAGTTGTGTGCTACGAAGGCGCTCATCGAAGGATCGATGGGACGCCATGCTTCACTGAAGATGAGGGGCGGTCCCTCGAAGTCGGCGTGCAGGCGCAGGCTTCAAACCACCGCAAGCTGCGCCGGTTAAGAGCCGGGGTGGTGAACGTTGCTGGAAAAGGCGGAGCGTAACTCCGTCAGGTGAGATTCAAGGAGACGAACGCGAGTGAACCGCTGATGAAGTGTCGAAACAAATTAGACGACGCCGAAAGCGGGGGTGAACTACTGCCCCGCGACAGAGAGGTTGAGGGGCGACCTGCTGACTGCTCAACCGGCGTCCGGCATGAAGGCGGCGTGACCTTGAATCAGGCTTCGGTGAGGAACGTGGGAACCTGTTGTCCCGATGCGAAGGGAGAAGCTCAAGCGGATGGTCTTCGCAAGAGCGAGCGTACCGAGGCGGGGCACAGGGGCGGAGGCGCTCGTAGTAGGGAGGAAGGTTCTGTAATGGAACTGGACCGAAGGGGCGCCGTTGTGCGGCCTTGTTAGGCGGGCAACCCGCAAGGGGAGGACCCGCGTGGATAAGGCGAAGCCGTTTTGCATTGCCAAGGGCGATGTGTGGGAGGCGTACAAGCGGGTGAAGGCGAATCAGGGCGCGGCGGGTGTCGATGGGCAGTCGATTGCCGAGTTCGAGGAGGACCTGAAAGGGAACCTCTATCGGATTTGGAATCGGATGTCCTCGGGTAGTTACTTCCCGTCGCCGGTGCGTCGGGTGGACATACCGAAAGGGGACGGACGGACGCGGGCGCTGGGGATACCCACGGTCAGCGACCGGATTGCCCAGATGGTGGTCCTGCGATATCTCGAGCCTCTCGTGGAGCCTGTGTTCCATGAGGACTCTTACGGATATCGACCCGGACGATCGGCGCATGACGCCCTGCGCGTGGCCCGGCAGCGATGCTGGCGCTACGACTGGGTGTTGGACCTCGACATCAAGAGCTTCTTCGATGAACTCGACTGGAGTCTCTTGATGCGCGCGGTGCGCCGACATACGGATTGCAGATGGGCGCTGCTTTATATCGAGCGTTGGCTCAAGGCGCCTGTGCAGCAGTCCGACGGCACTCTGGTGAGCCGAGAGAAGGGGAGTCCGCAAGGAGCGGTCATCAGTCCGATCCTTGCCAATCTCTTTCTCCACTATGCGTTCGATCGGTGGATGCGGGTGAACTACCCCGGGGTACCGTTCGAGCGCTATGCGGATGACGCCATCTGCCATTGTCGAAGTGAGGAGCAGGCGCGTGTACTGCGCGCGGCCCTGGAAGCTCGATTTGCGGCCTGCAAGCTGCAGCTGAACTGCGAGAAGACTCGGATCGTTTATTGCAAGGACGCTCATCGGCGTGGCAGCTATCCGCAGCAGCAGTTCGACTTTCTCGGGTATACGTTCCGTCCTCGGCGCGCGATGACCCGTCGGCGGGAGCTGTTCGTCAGCTTCATTCCTGCGGTCAGCGCCCGTGCCGGCAAGTCAATGCGTAAGCAGATCCGCCGCTGGCGGCTGCACCGGCGCACTGATTTGCAGTTGGACGATCTCGCGCACTGGATACGGCCTGTGCTGTCTGGGTGGGTGCGCTATTACGGGTACCTGTATCCGTCTGCCTTGCTGCAGGCATTACGGACACTGGACGCCTTCCTGGTCCGGTGGGCGCGTCGTAAGTATCGACGTCTGCGTGATCACCATACTCGTGCATGGGTGTGGTTGGCACGTGTGCGTCAGCGACAGCGCTACCTGTTTGCGCACTGGACTCTG
>Ga0302326_10004675_pt1 | contig 31561 bp, 27 predicted proteins | sample Palsa_T0_3_FD_202264 | JGI IMG/M metagenome (GOLD analysis project Ga0302326, IMG submission 202264) | Peat permafrost microbial communities from Stordalen Mire near Abisko, Sweden - Palsa_T0_3 | ecosystem: Environmental > Terrestrial > Soil > Palsa > Peat permafrost | place: Sweden: Abisko...
CTTTTCTACTTTACCCTCACGGAGAACAGGGCCGGTCTGGACGAAGCGCGCGGATTTCAGTGCCCCAGGGCAGCTTCGATTGCCGCAACGACCTCCGGCGAGTCCGGCTTCACCGCTGGTTCGAAGCGGGCGAGCGGATTTCCGTTGCGATCGAAGAGAAATTTGGTGAAGTTCCACTGGATTTCGCCGCCAAATTTCGGGTCTTCCGATTTGCTGGTCAGGAACTGGTAGAGGGGCGTCTTGTCGTCTCCCTTGACCGAGAGCTTCGACATCATTGGGAAAGAGACGTTGTACTTTTTCGTGCAGAAGGTCTTGATCTCTTCGTTGGTCCCTGGTTCCTGGCCCATGAAGTTGTTGGCTGGAACGCCGACAATGACCAGCCCTCGATCCTTGTATTTCTCATAGAGGGATTCGAGAGCCGTGTATTGCGGGGTAAATCCGCAACGGCTGGCCACGTTGACCAGGAGCAGAACCTTCCCATGGTATTCGGAGAGCGGCGTAGGCTGCCCGTCGATGGATTTGAGCGTGAAATCGTAGACGCTGGCGGGCGGGGCGGCTTGAGCCGCGGCCAGACCGAGGGTCAGGCAGAGTATTGAAAACAAGCTGGTCTTTCGCATGGTTTCCTCCAGGAATGCGGCTGGGTTGAAAATGAGTCCGACATCTTTCAGCATCGGGCGGCGACGGGGGTCGATTTCCTAATTGATGGTACAAGATGCGCCGAAGTTACGGCCCCCCACAATACAGACACAATTTCCGACGGCTGCAGCCGGTGCGTGATCTCTGAGGGCTCTATCGGTTAGCATTTGGTGGATGCCTGGATTTGCTGTGGTGACAATCTCGGATCGCTGTGCGGCTCGCCAGCAGGTCGATGCAACCGGTCCGGCTGTGGCACAGTTGTTGGCCCAGCAATGGCCGGAGGAAACGATCGGCCGCGGTCTGGTCCCAGACAATGAGGACGCCATCGCAACCCTGCTGCGCGAGCTCTGCCATCAGCAGTACGAACTCATCGTGACAGCCGGCGGCACCGGATTGGGGCCTCGCGATGTAACGCCGGAGGCGACCCGGCGCGTGATCGAGCGCGAGGTTCCAGGGTTGACGGAAGCGATGCGCTCCGGCTGCGCGGGCTCCTATCGTTTTGCCTGGCTAAGCCGGGCCGTGGCTGGGCTCAAGGGAACCACGCTGATTGTAAATTTACCGGGAAGCGAGCGCGGCGCAACCGAGAGTCTCGCAGTGATCCTGCCTCTGCTGCCCCATGCGCTTGAGGTCGCCGCAGGCGGCGTAAGACATCCTGGTCACGATCTGGAAGTTACTCCTTGAGCATGCCCATGCCACTAAAGATGAATGGTGGTGAACTTGAGGGGCCTCTATTCTCGGGTTGTAGCCGGATCGGTTTTCGGGGGAGGGCCGATTCGAGTTGCAACGCGGGAGCCCAGGTCTCAGAATCAAAGACCTGGGCTCTAGTTTTGTCCGGGCTCGTCATAGGCGGGTAGTCGAGCGAAGAAAGAGATTGAGGGGGACGATGAAAGGCATTCTTCTGGCCGGCGGATCGGCCACGCGGTTGTATCCGGTAACGCAGGTAGTTTCCAAGCAGCTCCTGCCGGTGTACGACAAGCCGATGATCTATTACCCGCTTTCAGCTCTCATGCTGGCGGGCATTCAGGAAGTTCTCATCATCTCCACGCCGCGCGATACGCCCAGCTTCCAGGCGCTGCTCGGCGATGGCAGCCTGTGGGGCATGAAGCTCAGCTACGCCGTCCAGCCCAAACCAGAAGGTCTCGCCCAGGCCTTCATAATCGGGAAAGAATTCATCGGCGGCGAGAGCTGCGCGCTGGTTCTGGGCGACAACATCTTCCACGGCCAGACGCTTGGATCGCTTCTGGCAACCGCGGCCAAGCGCAGCGCTGGAGCCACCGTCTTCGCCTATCAGGTGCAGGACCCCGAGCGCTACGGTGTGGTCGAGTTCGGTCCCGACGGCCGCGCCATCAGCATCGAAGAAAAGCCGCAAAAGCCCAAGTCGAAGTTTGCCGTCACCGGCGTCTATTTTTACGATGCGTCGGTCGTTGAAGTCGCCGCCAACCTCAAGCCATCGCCGCGCGGCGAGCTGGAAATCACCGACGTAAATCGCCATTATCTTGAGGCCGGAACGCTGCATGTCGAAGTCATGGGCCGCGGCATGGCCTGGCTCGACACCGGCACGCACGACTCGCTCTTCGAGGCCGGCCTCTTCATCAAGACCATCGAGCAGCGCCAGGGACTGAAGGTCGCCTGCCCGGAAGAGATCGCCTATCGCAAAGGCTGGATCGACAAGTCGCGCCTGAGGGAGCTAGCCGGGCGCGCCCAGAAAAGCGGCTATGGGGAGTACGTTCTCTCCTTGCTGGATGAGTCGTTTGTGGATTCGGAGGGTTTGCTTTGAATGTAATCGAGACTTCTCTGCCAGGAGTATTGGTTCTGGAGCCACGTATCTTCCGCGATGAGCGGGGATTCTTCTTTGAAACTTTTAATCTCGCCCAGGCCGTCGACCTCGGCTTGCCTTCCGAATGGAAGCAGGACAACTTTTCGCTCTCCAAAAAGAACGTCATCCGCGGCCTCCATTATCAAATCGGCGACGCCCAGGGAAAACTGGTGCGCGTAGCCTCGGGCGCGGTGCTCGACGTCATCGTCGATCTGCGCAAGAGCTCACCTACCTTCGGCCAGCACACCAGCGTCGAGCTAAGTGGCGACACGTCCCGCATGGTCTGGATTCCCGTCGGCTTCGGCCATGGTTTTGCCGCCCTCACCGACAACGCCGCGCTCTGCTACAAGGTCACCGATTACTACTCGCCCAAGGCCGAGCGCTGCGTGCTCTGGAACGATCCCCAGCTCGGCATCGACTGGCGCGTCTCTCCAGAAGACGCCATAGTGTCCTCCAAGGATCAGGCCGGCATACCCTTCGCCCAGGCCGAGGTATTCGACTAATGTCACGTATATTGCTTCTCGGAGCAGGTGGCCAGCTAGGAATGCAGTTGAAGCAGGCGCTTGCTGGCAAGGTTGAGCTCACGGCGCTGGCTAGAACAGAGCTGGATTTTACCGACGCTGACGCGATCCGCTCAGCGATCCAGAACGCAAACCCGGAAATTGTCATCAACGCAGCAGCCTACACAGCCGTAGACAAGGCCGAGTCAGAAACAGAACAGGCGCGGCTGGTAAACGCGGTTGCCCCAGGGGTGATTGCCGAAGAGCTAGCCCGAAGCAGCGGTTGGCTCATCCACTACTCCACCGATTATGTCTTTGACGGTTCCGGCATCAAGCCCTGGATCGAAACCGACCCCACCGGCCCGCTCGGCATCTACGGCCAGACCAAGCTCGACGGCGAACTGGCCATCGCCGCAACCGGCTGCAAGCACGTAATCCTGCGCACGAGCTGGGTCTACGCCGCCGAAGGGAAAAATTTCCTCCACACCATGCTGCGCCTCGGCCGCGAGCGCGAACAGCTCAAGGTCGTGGACGACCAGATCGGCGCACCAACGACGGCCGAAGCTCTCACCGCCGCCACTCAGGCCGTCTTGAACCATCTCGCCACCGGCGATGCTGCCACGGCCAGCGGCGTCTATCATCTGGCCTGCGCCGGCGAAACAAGCTGGTGCGGATTCGCGAAAGCAATCTTCGCCGAGTTCGCCTCGAGCCAGAAAGCTCCCGAAGTCCTGCCCATTCCCACCGAGGCCTATCCAACTCCGGCCAAGAGGCCGCGCAACAGCCGTCTCAACTGCGGCAAGTTCACCCGGCAATTTGGATTTCAGATGCCGGCGTGGCAGGATGCACTGCACCAGGTAGCTGAATCGATGCAGTCGAATCCAGCACGATAATTTCTATCCGGCCACACCTCAAAGTTTTTTCATTTCGGTTGCGTAGAATTATGACTCCTCGGCGCATAATCATAAGTGCAACAAACCCCAGCCGGTATTTTCTGGGAAGGAAGTTGGAAGCTCCAAAGGGAAATTTGGAAAACAAACCTATAAATAAAATAAATACCCCCCCCTGGGTATGCTTCACCCTTTGTTCGCCTTTTTCATACGATCCGGCTCAGAGCAGCGCCAAGGTTCAGCCTACGGCCGAAGTCGATTCTGACTTCCTCGCCAGCTCTGCATTCCTAAGGATGCCTTCGATTTGTCGAATTTGAGATCGACCTCAGTATCGGTCGTCGACCAGATCGTCATGCCTCCGATCACCAGCAGCAGCGGCAGGATCATCGAGCTGTTCAGCAGGCTGTCGATCGCCGAAATCAGCACGGCCGCCGACAGCGTGTGGCGCATGTTGGTGTAGCCGATGTCGGACCGTGCCAGCGGAAACCAGACCACGCGCAGAGCGGGGATCAGCAGCAGCGCCTCCAGCGAGACCAGGCCCACGCTGCCGTACATGCCGAAGACCAGCAACCAAAGACTCCAGGGCCGTTCGATGCCTCCACGCCACCAGTTCCACTGGCCGTATCCCAGAATCGGTTCGTCCAGGGCGGTGGCGATATGGCGTTCGTCCTCATTGAGACGCCACCTCAGGGACCCTTTGCCGATCTGTCGCAGATAGCCGTCCACCGCGTGGGCAACAGGATTTGTCTTGACCAGCTCTTGCAGCGAGATGACGTTGGCGATGCGGATGGCGGCGAAGGCCAGGATGCCGATCACCAGAACGATGCTTACGGTTCGGGAGAGATAACGCGGATCCACGAAGACGAAGGGAGTGAGAGCCAGAAGCAGAAGGACGGCTCCAGTGGACTGGCAGAGGATGGTAATGACAAAGAGCGCAACCGCCACTGCTGCGATGGGGATCCCGAGAACGGATGGGGCCGTCTTGCGCCGCCAGAGCCACGTGGCGATGAGCGTGGCGGTGGCCATCCAGATGCCGAGCTGGGTACCATTTTCAAGCAATCCAATGGGCCGGAAGCCTATGAATCTTTGGGCGCCATTGGCCTGGAAAGGCTGATAGCCGTACAGCCAGGCGTAAATGTGGGGCCCGGTGAAGATTTCGAAGATGCAGAACGGGATATAAGCAAGGCCGCCGATGACAAAGGCCTTGGCGGCAAGGCGCAGGGATTGCGTATCGGTGAAGTACAGGCGTCCAATGAGGTACGGACTGCCCCAGGCAAGCAACTGGTAGATTTCGCCAATACAGCCTTCGCCGAAGTTATCCGGGTTGGCGATGGCAGAAAGCAGCGGTGAGATCAGCCACATGCCCATGGCGAGATCCCACACCGTAAGTTCGAAGCGTTTGAAGCGGTCGCGGTCGAAGAAGAGGACGCCGAGAATTCCAGTGAATCCGACGATCGTGGCCTTGGTGATAAAGTAGTCGGATTCGAGGCTAGTGCCGACGATCCAATAGGGAAAGGCTTCTCCGCTCGGTAGGTAATTGGCTGCGGGAAGAACCGCCCATCCTCCTACAAAATTGATGAGCATCGCAATTCGCACCGGAAAGCGGCGAAGGGCAAGAAGATTGATGGGAATCCATGCAAACAGGGCGATCAAGGGAGGAACGATCATGACGCACCTGAAGGCTCGACAGACATCACCATAAAGTACACCATAAACTATGGTGGCTGATCACGAATGGTTATCGCCGACGCGGACGGCCGGACTCACGGCATACACGGCTTCCTTGCTGGCATGCGTGTGGCGATGGGCGAAGTGTCGCGAGGTCGACGCCTCGCGCGGGCTCTACGCTATGCTGGCGCTTGTGCAATTCTGCCTGCTTCTGGATATGGCATTCAACTGGCGATGGAAGTTGCACGACCTTGGGGTAGGAGTGGCGACGAAACTGGGCGTCTACGATCTGCGCCGCACCCCGCAGTTGCTGGTGCTCATGGCGCTGGCGTTGGTGTTGGCGCTGCTTTCTGCTTTGATCTTCTATAGATTCCGCCGCAGGATTGGCGCCGCGCTGGCTCTGACCGGTACGACGCTGTCCGTGGGGCTTTGGTGTCTGGAGTGCGTCTCGCTCCACGCCGTGGACGGAGTGCTTTACTCCATGATTGGCATGCTAATGACGGTGACCTTGGCGTGGATCTTTCTTGCTTTGGTCACTTGCCTTGGCGTTTGGCTTGATTTCTCGAGGCATCCTTGCAAATAGCCTGACTCGCGGAGTTGCGTTGATTCAGTTTGGGCAACGCGTCGAGATCGCGGTTCTCGTCTTAGTCGAATTTCCATGGCCTCGGCGGGGATACTCGCCCGCCGTTGGTGTCTTCCCATGCCTGATGCAAGAGGCGAACCATGTTGCGATTGATACCGACCCGCTGTTTTCTGCCGGGGTCGCTGCTGAGGCCGTTTCGGAGTGCGGACAGGCGATAGAAGGCGAGCTCCAATATCTTCGCCATCCAGACGCGAGCTCCGTGGTGCTTCCGGTAATAGAGCAAGGTGCTTCGCATGCGCCAGCGGACGAGTTGCGCGCCGGCGGAAGAAATCTCCAGACTCTTGATCTGACGAGAGGATTCACCGCCTATGTGCTGGATCACGATTTCGGGCCAATACATGATCTTGTAACCGGCGGCCTGTATCCGGCGGCAGAGATCGACCTCTTCCGAGTAAAGAAAAAAGGCGGGATCGAAGAAGCCGACTTCACGAAGTGCTTGAGGGCGAATGATGGAAAAGGCTCCGGGAACCCAGTCCACTTCCGCGGGCTGCAATGGGTCTGCCCATGTACGGTCGAAGTGGCCGAAGAACCGCGATTTCTGGAACTTGTGGGCGAGACCGCTGAGCACCAGGAAGTCGGAGAGAATACTGGGAAACATGCGCGCGGACGGTTGCAATGAGAAATCTCGCCCCACAAGCCGGCCGCCTGCCAGACCGGCTTCCTGGTGTGCGTTCATGTTTCGGAAAGAGATCTTCAGGGAATCGGGGAGGAGAAAAGCGTCGGAGTTCAACAGAACTATGTACCGGCCTTGCGCGAGTTCCAGGGCCACGTTGTTGGCGGCGCCAAAGCCGAGGTTTATCTGGCTGCGCAGGACGCGGACATGCGGAAACTCGGCTTCGACCATCTCCACAGAGCCATCGTGGGAGTTGTTATCCACAACGAATATCTCAAGGCGAAGATCGCCCCGTTCCCGTTCGACCGACTGCAAGGATTGGCGTAAAACATCCCGTGTGTTGAAGGAGACGATAATGAGAGAAATATCGAATGGGTAAGATGTGGAGGTCTCTAGAATCATGCCGTCAAGCGCTTTCATTTCCAAGATGGATGGAGCAACGATGTTGGAGGATGATGCGGTCTGGCGCAGGGTTCAACCCCAAGTTCCCAGAGCGAAATTCGGCATTGCCTCTTGGCGATTGCATAATGCGACTTCAGATGGACGTCTAACTTACAGGGAATCGATCTTTCGCGTCTCCCAGTCAAGCAGGTTATAGGGGCGTGAATGTGCATGGGGCGGATGATTCGGCGCAATTTGATTGTAGCGAAGGGGCAGCCTCGGACGATAGCGGCAAATGCTGCAGGTTGGAGGGCGCCGAGTATCGAGTGTCGCGTGAAACCGGTCATGTGGGTGATATTTACCTCTTGTGCTGATAAAATTCGAGCAAGGTTGCTTCATAACCCCCGATGACAGCGACAAATCGCTCCTCATCCTTTCCCTTTTGACCCACTTGTCCCATATCTTGGCAAGGTGAAGGACACAAGGGCGGATTGTGAGGAACGCGGAGGTCTGCAGTGAGACGAAGGGTCTTGTACTTTTGTCTAGCGTTGCTCGTCTGCATCGTAGGGACTGGTTTGTGGAGAGCAAGTAACGCGCGCGCGACTGTCGCTTCCAAGGCGAGTTATCTGGCCAGTTGGAATCCTCAGGCCGCGGCGGATTACCTGGATCGCCGCGAGCTCTGGTGGCAGAGTTGGCCGGTGGCGCGAATCGATCACGGAACCATCTGCGTCTCCTGCCACACGGTTGTGCCCTATGCCATGATGCGGTCAGAGCTTGGCCGGGAGTTGCATGAGGCTGCGATGCCCGCGCCCGAGGGAATCCTGATGGGGAACGTGGAAACGCGGGTAGGCCACTGGTCCGAGATGGTGCCGTTTTACTCCGACGCTGACGACGGACCGGGCAAGACGGCGCAGTCTCATGCCACCGAGGCCGTGCTGAATGCCGTGATCCTGGCAAGCTATGACAGGCAGCATGGGCATCTGCGTCCAATCACGCGGACAGCTTTCGATGAAGCATGGGCGTTGCAGGAGGAAAGTGGCGAAAACACGGGTGGTTGGAAGTGGGAGGACTTCCATTTAGCTCCGTTTGAGTACGCGGAATCCGGCTACCAGGGCGCGGCGTTGCTGATGATGGCAGTCGAAAATGCACCGGATGGTTATGCGGGAGAGTCTCAGGTCCTACCGCATATGGAGTTGCTGCGGCAGTATTTGCGAGGGCACTATTCGGCGCAGCCTTTGATGAACCAGCTTTATATCCTTTGGTTGTCCTCTAAAGTTGCGACGCTGCTGACCGCATCGGAGCGGGAGACGCTCTTGCATGCAGTACAAAGCCGCCAGCGGTCCGACGGAGGCTGGAGTCTCTCCTCACTTGACCCCACAAGCCGGATTCAGACCGATCAGTGGAAACGGCTCGAGCAACAACTCAAGGAAGAACTCATTGCTGCGGTGAAACCGGCGGAGAGCGACGGATTTGCCACCGGCCTGGTCGTTGTGGCGCTCGAAGAATCGGGAACAAATCCTCAAGATGGGACGCTGAGGCGTGGATTGGACTGGCTTCAGCGGCACCAGGAAAGCGATGGGAGTTGGAAGACTCTCTCCCTCAACGGAAACAAGGATTCGCAGACGAACGTAGGACGATTTATGAGTGACGCTGCGACCGCCTATGCGGTGATGGCCCTTGAGAACAGCGACGCTCAGTTAACGCGAAAATGAAATCACAGCGCTCATCCAGCGAATTCTCATAGGGGTATCCATGCCGGAGGTTTCATAAAAGTGAAACGCCCAATTCAGAGTTTGATGGTGACCGTCTTCACTTCGGTATATTGCTGAAGTCCATACTCACCAAGTTCACGGCCTATCCCGGACTGCTTGAACCCGCCGAACGGAGCTCTGGTATCCAGGATGTTGTAGCAATTCACCCATACTGTGCCGGCGCGCAAGCTATTTGCTATCGCATGTGCTTTCTTGATGTCGCGGGTCCAGACGCCTGCAGCCAATCCATAGACTGTACGGTTGGCCCGGGTGACCACTTCAGCGAGATCTTTGAACGGAATGATGCTCATCACAGGGCCGAAGATCTCCTCCCGCGCGATTGTCATCTCGTCCTGAACATCGGCAAATACAGTCGGCTGGACAAAATAGCCACGAGCTCCGATCCGCTCTCCGCCGCAAGCGAGTGTGGCGCCTTCATTCTTGCCGGAGCGTATATAGCCCATCACTCTGTCGAACTGTCCTTGATTGACCTGCGGACCTTGGTCTGTCTTCGGATCGAAGGGATCTCCAACAGTTCGTTTTTCAGCACGCGCTACGCTTTTTTCCACGAACCGGTCATAGATCGTCTCTTCGACGAACACTCTCGATCCAGCACAGCAGACTTGGCCCTGATTGGAGAAGAGGCCCAGGTGAGCGCCCTCGACTGCTTCATCCAAATCGACGTCTTCGAAGATGATATTCGGGCTCTTTCCTCCCATCTCCAATGTGACGCCTTTTAAATTCGATTTGGCGGCAGCTTCCATGATGAGACGTCCGACCGCGGTGGATCCGGTGAATGCCACCTTGTCTATGTCCATGTGACAGGAGATGGCTGCGCCGGCAGTTGGTCCATATCCTGGGACCAGGTTTACAACGCCCTCCGGGAATCCCGCTTCTACAATCAGTTCTCCGATGCGTAAAGCAGACAGTGGCGTTTCCTCGGCCGGCTTCATTACCACCGTATTTCCTGTGGCCAATGCGGGGGCAAGCTTCCATGCCTGCATCAGCATGGGGTAATTCCAGGGAATGATTTGCCCTACCACGCCGACAGGCTCATGGCGTGTATAGCAGAAGAAGTTGCCGTCGATGGGGATGGTCTTTCCATGAACCTTGTCGGCCCATCCTCCGAAGTAGCGATAGCAAGCGACGGTTTTGGCAACATCCACAGCCTTTGCCACAGAAAAAGGCTTTCCGTTGTCCAGGGACTCGAGACGCGCCAATTCATCGGCATTCTTTTCAATCAGGTCGGCGAGGCGGTGGAGCAATCGGCCCCGCTCCGATGCATTCATCTTTCGCCACGGTCCGAGTTCGAACGCAGCTCGGGCCGCCTGAACCGCTTTGTCAACATCCGCGGCGTCAGCTGCGGCAACCTGGCAAATTTCTTCACCCGTGGAGGGATTCACGGTCCCGAAGGTTTCGCCTGACTCACTCGCGACCCAGCAATTGTTGATGAGAAGCTTGGTTGTCAAGGGAGCAACCTTCGTTTCCGTAGGCGTTGAATCGACTGAGGTCATACTGGGAACTCCTTGCGGAACTCTGGAAGCGGGCCGGTGTACGCTAGAGCAAAACCACGATGACCGTGCTCCGAAAAGCTTTGTTAAGGGTATTGATTTCTTAAGGAAATCAATACTTTGCGGATTCGGCCTTGGGTACATCTATCGTGATTTTGCTCTAGCCGGTTGCAAATCGCGCTCACTTCAACCGTAGACTATCACCGTGCATGGATTGGCAGGGTGATAGAGAATTGTGCGACCTGAGTGGTGTTGCCTGAACTGACCCGCAACCCAAAGATTACCTGTGAGGTTTCAAAGGGCCGCCAGACTCTGAACGCGAAAAGCTGGTTCTGCGGCGAATCAGAGTTTGGAGGGGAGAGCATGCCTGGAATCCGCAACTGTGGTCGCAGCCAGGGATGAAATCGGAGAGTCTTGTTGCGATTTCCGGTCGTGGGACTCCATCGGAGCGAAGCTGCTTTCCGACTGCCTCTTCTGCACGCTGATAAAGCGCAGCCAGTTTTGGTAAATATGTGTGGCGGTTGCGTGCCAACTGCTTTCGATGCGTATCTCTTCCAGAATCGCAGTGAGATCGGCAACCCATTTTTCCGAGGGGTTGGCCTTGGCTTGTTCTTCGAGGGCTGTAAGTGTCGCCACTATGTTGGGGGCGAAGTAATTCAGCGGAAGCAGGGGGTAAGTAGCTGTCTCGCTCTTCACGAAGCGTATGACATCTCTCTTGTACTCCAACAAGAGTGTGTTGGAGGCATACTCCGGGTGGCCGTTGAAAAAGACTAAGAGGTTCTTGCCTTCTTTGATGAACGTGTCCACGCCGACGTTTTCCGCTCGCGTGAGCACATCGTATCCGCCGGCTGTGAGTGCTTCTTCCGATAGGCCGTTCCAGCGCGAATGAGGAATTTTGAAAGAAGAAGGAGTACCGTCAATCAAGGGGTGATTCGAAAGCTTTTCGCACTCAATGACACCGAAGTGTTTGTGTTTGCTCCGGATGCGCGGGATGTTGTCCATGTGCAGAACGGCGGCGTGCGCGGCCAGGCAGGACCAGACGCTGGCGTATGTGTTTTCCCGCGCCCACTCCAGTGTACGAGTGAAACTCTCCCAGTAGGCCTCGTCTCGCAGGTCTGGTGTGAGAGGTTCTCTTCCGGTCACAATGAGCCCGTCCAGCCGTGTATTCCATAGATCCTCGGCGCTTGAGTAGAACTTGTCGACGTGCCGCGCGCCCACTTCGCCTCGCGTCACTCCGGGCAATGAGTAGAGCGCCAAATCGATGGAAAGGCCGGTCGAAGCGTGATTGAGCAACGACGCAAATTGGCGTTCGGTTGCTTGTAGAGCGCCATCGCCCATGTTGTTGATCAACCCGATGGTGAGGCGCTCTGACGGTCGCGCGCGCCGCTCCAGAAGGGGCTTCCCGGAACGCCCCTCTGCGGAAGATTGCCGCTTGTGATAGGACGGATTGGGCTTCAAGAAAACGGGCATACAAGCCTCCGAAAGCTGGTCGCTAGGCGGGAGCAATTAGATTACACCGCTGCGTTCAGCGCCTGGTCCAAGTCTGCAATGATATCGTCGCTGTGTTCAATGCCGATGCTGAGCCGGATCATCTCCGGCTTCACGCCGGCAGTGAGTTGCTCTTCGGGCGACATCTGCCGGTGGGTCGTCGAGGCTGGATGGCAGGCCAGCGACTTGGCGTCACCCAGATTGACGAGCCGGGTTATGAGTTGCAACGCATCGTGAAACTTCACCGCGGCTTCGTAGCCGCCCTTGAGCCCCACGGTCATCAGGGAACAGGCGCGGCCGCCAAGATATTTTTGCGCGAGCGCATAATTCGGACTAGCCGGGAATCCAGCGTAATTGATCCACTCGATCCTGGGGTCGTCGCGCAGAAATTCAGCTACCTTCCTGCCATTTTCAACGTGGCGGTCAATCCGGATCGCGACCGTTTCGATTCCTTGCAGCAGCAGGAATGCGCTTAGGGGCGACAGCGCAGCGCCGATGGTTCGCTGATAGACGCTGCGGCAGCGTCCCATAAACGCAGCTTTGCCGTAGTGGTCGGTGTAGACCAGGTCATGATAGGAGCGATCGGGCTGGCTGAAGGCGGGAAATCGAGAGGCGTACTTCTCCCAGGGGAAGTTGCCGCTGTCAACTATGGCTCCTCCGAGCGTTGTGCCGTGACCGCCAAGGAACTTGGTGAGCGAGTGCAGGACAATGTCGGCCCCATATTCGATTGGCCGCAAGAGGATGGGCGATGCGACTGTGTTGTCGACGAGCAATGGCAATCCGTGGCTATGAGCTACTTGAGCCAACTTCTCGATGTCGCAGATATTTCCTGCCGGATTTCCAACGCTCTCGCAGTAGATCGCGCGAGTCTTGTCGTCGATCAGCTTTTCCAGCGCATTCGGATGATCCGACTCCGCGAATCGAACACTCACTCCCTGGCTGGGCAGAAGGTGAGCGAACATGGTGTGCGTGGTTCCGTAGAGTTGAGGAACCGAGATGATATTGCTTCCGAGTTCGGCAACATTGAGAACGGCGTAATAGACGGCTGTCTGGCCGCTGCTGACGCAAAGAGCTTCGAGCCCTCCTTCGAGCGCGGCGACGCGGCGCTCTAGGACCGCAGTGGTCGGGTTGGCGATTCGGGTGTAGCGATACCCGTCTGCCTCAAGATTGAACAACGCCGCCGCGTGCTCCGCGCTATCGAAGGCATACGAAACCGTTTGATAAATGGGCACAGCCACAGCCTTGGTGGTAGGGTCGACTTCGTAGCCACCGTGAACAGCAATCGTTTCCCGTTTCATGCGCCCATCCATTCCCAGGCTTACGTCAGCCCGATCGTTTTACTGCCGCGAATGTTCGACACTACCGGACCTGTCGATTCCAACATACTATGGTATGGAATCCGTGCAGAATCCCGCCAATGGGGCATAGCCAGATTGGTCCCTGGTTACGCAAGTGTCGATAAAGTGACGGCATCCTCAGCGACGAGTCGATTCATCTCCCCCACGACCCAGTGAATATCGGCTTCCGTAGTCCTGAAGCTCGTAATACATGCGCGTACTACGGGGGTGTCATTGAGCAGCGCTTCCGACATCCATGCGATCTGACGATCTCTGAGAGAGGCCAGGAATTCGCCGATGATGAGGCCCTTCCGCGTGAAGCAGATGAGAGGCAGCGGCGTTGAGTTGACGATTTGCCACCCGGAATCGGTGAGCGCCTGACTCAAAACCTGGGCCATACGCGTCTGGTGCTCGATCATGTCAACCTGGCCTGATTCGCCATGCTGCGCCAGCGCCATGAAGAGCTTCAAACCGATGAAACGCCGCGACCATTGCACCGAGTTCATCAAGGGATCTACGACGGTTGTATCGGTTTTTTGGGGCATGTAGGTGACGTCGGCGCGGAAGGCCTCGGCGACACGGTCGGGATATCTGCAAAAGAACATCCCGCACCCCATGGGAACCGAGAGCCACTTGTGGGCGTCGCAGGTGATCGAGTCGGCCGATTCGATTCCGGCGAGGTGATGCTTGAGCGTAGGCGAAAGGATCGCCGCGCCGCCCCAGGCAGCGTCTACGTGGAACCAGAGATTCTCTTCCCCGCAGAAGCGCGCGATCTCCTGCAATGGATCGATGATGCCCGCCGCTGTCGTGCCGGCCGTGCCGATGACCATCACTGGGGCGAATCCGTTCCTGCGATCCTCGGCTACCTGGCGTTCTAGGTCTGCGATATCGAGCTTCAAATCCTGGCCGGTCGCCACGATGCGGAGGGCTTTTCTGCCCAGCCCTGTGATGTGCGCGATCTTGTTGTATCCATTGTGTGCTTCTTTGGTGACGTAGATCGTGGGTGCGGCCGAAAGTTGCCGGAGTCCGTGTTCTCCGTAGCCGGGGAAGGCTCGGGTCAAGGCAACGACGACTGCCGACAGGTTGGCCTCCGTTCCGCCGCTGGTGAATGTCGCGATGGTCTCCGGAGGCATGCCGAACTTCTCGGTGAGCCAGCCGAGGGTGTGTCTTTCAATCTCGTTGCCGGCCGGCGAGGTCCGCCAATTCGCAAGTTGCGAATTGTACATGGCCACCAGCGTGTCTGCGATGACGGAGGCAAGAGTGACGCTCGGATTGAACAGGCCGAAGTAGCGAGGGTGTGTCACCTGAACTTGCCAGGTACCCAGCATGTGTTCTACATCGGCGACGACTTCCTCAAGAGACAGGGTCTTCTTGAAGTCGTACCGGGAGCTTAGATAGCTTCGAATTTCGCCGGCCGTCACATGCGGGACGATTGGGCCATGCGCGATCTCTTCCTGAAGCCTTTCGAAGTCGTCGCGGATTTCATCGATCTTCATTGCTATCTCTCCTGCAATGGGTGCCGGATACTAGATCCGATCCAGGATTTAAAGCTGTATCTGCCCGGCTTGAATGCGATCGAACAAAAACTGGTCGAGAGGGACGAAGGATTTGGATTCGGGACTGTCGAAATAGATCGCGTCCGAAGTTGCGGCTGGGTTGTACCCCTGACGCACTAGGTCGGTTTTTGAATACTTGAATGTGCCCGTCAATTCGACATCTTCGCGAATGCGAAGGAATGCCGGGCGAGCGTACGAGGGAAGAAGGCTCGTAAGGTGATTGCGGAATGCGGAGAGATCGAGCGTGCCGTCGACGACCAGAGCCGCCATGCCGATTCGTCCTTCGGCGCCGGGAATGGCCACTCCGTAGACATTCGAATGTTTGACTCCCGGAAACGCGCAGATCGCTTCCGAGACCTCGGAAGTCGATACGTTCTCGCCCTTCCAGCGGAAGGTGTCGCCGATGCGGTCGACGAAGTAGAAAAATCCCTTTTCGTCTTTGCGCATCAGATCGCCGGTGCGGACCCAGGCATCGCCCTCCGCAAAGACATTGCGGAGGATCTTCTTATTGGTGGCGTGGTTGTCCGTGTATCCCTCGAAGCGGCTGCCTACACTGGTTGGATCGTCGACGATCTTGCCGATCGCTTCCCCGACTTCGTTGGTTGCACAGCGAATACAGAAGCCTTGCTCATTGCGCGCCGGTTCCTCTTTTTCGACATCGAACTTGACCAATGGCGGCGAAAATCGATGCATGAGATAGCCCGGTATATGTCCGATGGCGCCTGGTTTGCCCTGGACATTGAAGAGCGAGACGCCGCCTTCGGTGGCTGCGTAGAACTCGAAGATATGGGGAATGCCGAAGCGATCCTTGAAGTTGCTCCACACTTCAGGGGCCAGGCCGTTGCCGCAGGCCATTCGAATGCGGTGATCGACAGGATGCGAGGACGGCGTCGCGTGGAGGAGATAGCGGCATAACTCGCCGATGTATTGAAAGAGGGTGCAGTCCCATCGCGATATATCGTTCCAGAACTGGCTGGCGGAGAATTTCTCGCGGAGCGCGACGCTGCCGCCACTTACCAGAATTGCACCGGGAACCTGCACGCCGCCGACGCTGTGATACATGGGCAGGCAGTTGTACATGCGATCTGTGGATCGAACGTCCATCATACCGGCAAACCAATGGCTCCATTGCATGATGCGAGCGTGACTGATGTTTGCGGCTTTGGGCAGGCCAGTCGTCCCGGACGTGAAGATGTAAAGGGCGTGGTCTTCGATAGTTACGTGACGCCGCTCATTCGTGTTGAAAGCTGCGCCGGAATACTGCCGAATGTCAAGATCGATCTGTCTGAACGAGGCGTGTTCGACGCCGTGAGACCAAATTGCCGGCGACCCGTTGAGTTGGGAAAGAACAGTCCCGAGCGAATCCACGAATTCGCGGGATACGACGAGATGCCGGAGACCGACGATATTGATGCAATGGGCGAGGGAAGGGCCAACAAGATTGGTGTTGAACAACGAGACGATGCAGCCCACACTTGTGATGCCAAGCCAGGTGGCAAAGTACTCAGGGCGATTGGTCATCAAGAGGCCAACGACATCGCCTTTGGCGAGACCCTGCTCCAGCGCCCAGCGAGCATATTGATTTGCGCGCGCCACAAGTTCTGCGTAAGTCATGCTCTCGCGATCTGAGAGCAGGGCAGGCTGATCGCCGGACCGGGCTGCGATCTCCTCGATAACCGTGAACAGAATGCGATCAGGATTGCGAGGGATGGGCGCAGTCAACTCCAGCGCGTGCAACCAAGCCTGTGCCGCAGAGGCGCCGGTTTGAATCGGGGCTGGTTTTTGAAGTTCGATCAAGCCGTGCTACCCGCGTCGACGGTAAGCACCGTTCCGGTAATGTTCTTTGCCTTGTCGCTGAGCAGAAACTCAACAGCATTGGCGATATCGTCAACGTCGGCGAGACGCTTGAGAGCACTGCGACGCTCGATCTGTTGACGCTGTTCTTCTTTCATGCCTTGAGTCATGTCGGTATCGACGAAGCCCGGAGCAACTGAATTCACATTGATGCCCATGCGGCCGACCTCTCGCGCCAGAGACCGCGAGAAAGCAAGCAGCGAAGCTTTTGTGGCGCTATATACCGATAGTCCGCTGTAGCCGGTGAATGCAGTGATGGACGACAGGTTTACGATGCGTCCGCCACCATCGGCCATCATCGAACGGACTACGCTCTTGGTGAGCACGATGGGGGAAATCGTATTAACCCGCACCAATTGTTCGATCTGGGAAGTCGGCATCATGGCGAGCGAGCCGTCGAAGCTCATACCGGCATTATTCACCAGGCCGTAGATTGGGCCATGACTCTTGCGCAATGACTTGATCAGATCCGGAATAGCTTCAAGCACGGCCAGATCGAAGGGAACGAAATGAAAGGATCCTGGATTGGATAGTTCGGCCTCTTGCATCGCCGCTTGAAGCTGGGGGTTCTCTTTGCGCGCGAGCGCGATGACACAGTAGCCAGCGCCGGTCAACTTGCGAGCGATCCCCAGCCCCAATCCACGACTCCCACCTGTGACAATTACATTACGCATTGCGACGATTGAGCTTTCCTGATTCTGCGACTCCGAGTGCAGAAACAAAGTTGATAGCTGCGGGAATCTTGTGGGGTGAGAGCGCGTCACGGCAGAGCAACAAAATGTCGTGCTGCAGCTCGCCCAGGTCGTGGTTGGAAGCTGGCTCGGTAGGTTTGAGCACAACGTCGGCGACGATAATAGCTCCGGTTATCGGGTTCTTTTTCGTTTTGACGAGCGACATTTGCACTGCGGGATGACGACTGATAACAGCCTCAACCTCTTCGGGATAGACCTTCAGGCCACCGATATTGATGACCCCATCCCGCCGGCCGACGAAGTAGTACCGGCCTTCTCGCAATTCAAGCAAGTCCCCCGTGTCTACGAAGCCCTCGGCGTTCTTGAGAATCGGGGCATGGCCGCCGAGATATGAACTTGCGGTTCGAGCGGAACGGATACACAAAGAACGATTCTCAATCTTCATTTCTACATTGGGGGTGTTGGCAATTGCACTTGCTGGAATGCCTGCGAGCCCGTCGTTGATGTCGAATGCAACACCCGCCTCTGTCGTCGCAAAAGCATGGGCAATCCGCGCTTGAGGGTAGACGAGTTTGAGATTGTTGAGAATTGCCTGGTCTGCTATCTCTCCCGACAACCGTACATATTCCGGTGCGATCTGGTGGGCAGCAGGGCTCATGAGCGCCCGGCGCCAATGCGAGGGTGTTCCAGAGATGTGCGTGACGCCGTGAGAACTAGCCCGATCCAGAAAATCAGCAGTGGATTCCTGCGCGCTCGATAAGACAAGGGACGTTCCCGTGAGCAGCGCGCGAAGAAAAATCTGAAGACCTCCATAACGACGAATGTCGTAGAAAGTACTCCAGACGATCTGGCTGGCTATAGAGATCTGGCGTTCGATCGCGCCAGCGAGACTCATCAAGGTATGGACAACAAGTTTCGGCAGCCCAGTTGTCCCAGATGTGAGGAGAATCCATTCCGTAGAATACTGTGCCGCCCGATCACTGCTACTGACTGTGATCTCCCCGTTGCAGGGTACGAAGCGTTCAACTCTCGGGTTGCCCAATTCAACTGTTCTTCCATCGGAGACAATTGCATCTACTTCAGCCGATTCGATGACAAAGGGAAGATATCCGAGAGGCAAATCGGGAGGGTAAAGAACGACACGCCTTGCAACACCGTCGAGTTCGATTAAGGCCAGTGACGCCGCGAGTTGACTTGTAGTCGCGATGAGCACAGACCTGCCGCGCAGTTCTTCACTGTGGCCGTACAGCGCAGAACCTTCATTCAGATCGCTCAGAGCAAGATTCATCTGCGCACTGAAAAGGAATCGCGCGGATAAGTCACCCGCGCTGAGCGCACTCCAAAGCGATGTGGGGTTATTTTGCAGCATTTTCGTAGAATTGGACGAACTCGCCAAAAGTGACTGGAAAAACCGCATCTTCAGAGGAGCTGAACGGATCGATATCGAGCTGCCTTTCGAGCCGAGCAACAATGACGGCGAAACAAAGAGAATCGAGCCCCGAATCGAGAAGATCGAGGTCGTCTACTAGAGGTGCAAGCCGCTTGTCATATTCCTGGGCGACTTGTTGAAACTGAGCAGTGATCTCCGAGCGAATAGTCATAAGAGAGCGATCTCAAATTCTCCTAAAGGGAAATTTGTTTTACAGGCACTGAGCGTGATTCTCATAATCGTGAGCTATCGGCACGCTAAGTGAAGGCGTGGAACTTTCTGTTTTCGTTGACGGAAAATGAGTGCTTAACCAGCCTTCCGCGTGGCGCCGAACTGCGATTCTGCCTATCTGGTTTGCAAAGGAGTGATCGGTGCCGTCAATCAACTGAACGACAACCTGGTTCTTACGGCCGGCCTTTGCCAAAATATAGGCGATGTAGTCAAACTCTCCGACTCGCGGTTTCACACCTGGGCTCTTGCGCCCAGGTGCTTTGAACAAGAGAATTGGCGTTCCCTTGGATGCTACGTCGGTCCATCTCTTAAGGAGAGCAAAATTTGCGTTTCCTGGCGGGCTGTTTCCACGCAATGCCAGGCGAATATTCTTCAGCCAATCGTAGGTATTGCTCAAAGTTCCGCCAAAGCGGCTCGTCGAAGCCCAGCGAACCAAGCGCTTCCACGCCCTGGACTTCTTCATCTGCTGCGGCAGGTAGAAGTACGGATCCAGGATTATCAAGCCCTTGCATTCTTTGCTCGCCGCAGCGGCAAATAGAGCCGAGATGGCGCCAGCGCATTGCCCGACAATCACCAAGCCCGATAAGCTGAATCGTTCGACGAGCTCCTTCACTATGGCCGAGGCAATCGCTTCGTAACCTCCCGCGTTGATAAAGTCGAGGAGAGCTGTATTCAGCGGCGCGTCTGAGTCGCCCAGTCCCGAAAGATCCACGCGAAAGGAAGGATGTCCGCAGGCAGCGAAGGCTTCGGCCCAGTAAACTGCCGAATCGCCGGTCCCAGTTCTTGGCAGAAACAAAGTGTTCAAGAACAACACGCCGATGCGATTGCGTTCGCCTGGTTCTCGACGTGAAGCTGGGGGCCGATCAGTAGCCCTATGGTATGTGCCTTGAAGGGGTGTGCCGAGGCCATTCAGCGTGATCAGTTCGCGAGATTCGATTGCCTCCTTCATCGCGCCCCTCTCATCGATGTCGCCAAGGTCTCATTCATCCAGCCGAAATTATCGGCGTAGAGCCAGCTGAGATCTTTAATTTCGTCGCCTCCGCCCACGATGCCTTTTTTCGCGAGAGGAGCGGCATCTGCTCCGAGTATAGCGATTCTGACAGGCTTCGGGTATTTGATGATGGCACTTTCTTCGTCCTCCAAGCCGGAAGGTAATTGGAAGCTAAAAGAGTCGCGCCAGAGGCGAGGCGACCAGCGATATCCCTCTACCTCAACCGGAAAATCCTGCTCCAACTGGCGGATACGATCAGCCGCAGTGACACGTTCGCTGGAGTATCTAAGAAGCTGCTCAAGGCCGACCCAGCGGAGGAGCGTCGCGCGGAGCGCCTGGTTGGCGTTGGCAGGAGGGGACCAGAGGAGCAGGGCGTCTCCGATACCGGCATCAAAAGCTTTGCCCGCGAGGAGCGAACCGACCTCAAGCCCGTGCAGGATCAGCGGCGCGCGCGGTAGACGGCGGCTCATCCATCCTGCCAGAAGCAGGATGTCCTCTAGCCAATCTTCGAAAGTCATTTCGTCAAAGTCGCCGGTACTCTCTCCAATGCCACGATAATCGTATCGAAGGACTTCAATCTGCCTTGCGGCCAGATATCGGGCCCAGCGCACCCAAGGGCCGTAGGAGTTGTGCCGTTCGGACGCAAACGGGCCCGCAAGGAGAACACGAGCCACCGGATCTGCCACTGGATGCAGTACGGTGTACAAATGTGCTCCCGGAACCTCGAAATAGTCGGCCTGCTCTGGCAGATTTATTTCCAGTTGTGGGTGTATCTGCACGTTGGGATGCCCCGTTGGAACAAATCAGGCTGCAAGCTTGTCTGCCTGGCCGAAAACAATGGTCTGGATGAGACTACGGAGAAGATTGACGCCCTCGAAGATGTCTGCATTGGCATCGAGCGGGTTAACTTCCGTCTCGGCCGCAAGTGCATCGAAGAGTCCTTGCGTGTGAGCAATGTCGCAAACACCATGCACATCCGTATACTCCATATCCTGAGAGCCTTGCGCCGTCGCCAACTCCGCCAGATAGCCCATGAATCTTTGAATGAATCCTTCAAAGAAGGCCATCGTCGCGAGCGACTGTACTGCCGAGAGCTTGCCCAGGAACATGCGCACCTTAGTCAAATCAGCATCGACGACGAGTGCATCCGAATCTGTCGGAAACGCATGAGCCGCAATCGCAAACCTGCGCAACATTACCGGATGGGCATCACGTACTTCCTCATAAAGATTTTCCAGCAGATGCGGTCGCGCTCCTTCGGACTGAACGGAGATAAGGGTGGCGGCCATCCAGTAGATGAAGTTCGCTTCCAGGACGGCGGTGTATCTCGCAATCATCCCGCGTCGCTCATCGCCGGTTAGTTGTTGAGGGTCGGGTAACGAAGCTACAAGATCTTCAATCATGGCCTCGATCTTCGGTTGAATAGAGGCTTCGAGTTCGTGGTTATGCAACTGGGGAGAGAGTGTGGATGTAGTCATGGCATACCTTTCTTCTTGGTCGAAAATTCGGTTCCTGATTTGGCAGTTCGTGCATCTCGCGACTAGCTATCCGGTGGAGAAAGTTCTCGCCCAACGTCACGAGAACCTAACGGGCCCTGGAGAAACTTTGGTTCTTGCCCAAGCTCAGTTGTTGCTGGAGTGACCGGGCTTCGATCATCTATAAACGGATCGCATTGGATGCCGGGTCAAAGGTGTTTCGTACCGAGCTTCGCTTCTGTCACCCCAAGTGCCTACTGAAATCAACATCATGAGAACCTCGATCCTTGGAGCTCTGGCTACGGACAAGTCAGACTGCGTAGGTCGCACTCGAAACGTGAGGTCGAATATCCCGCCAACAGGCATCGACTGATTTTGTCTAGCACCATAATACCTGCCGATTTACAAGGATTACCATCCCATTTTCGTAACGGTAACATCCCCAATTGGGTTCGAGTTCCTTTGGTTACCTTCGGTTATTTCGATGTCTCCTGCTCGCAAGGCCGTCAACTAGAGCAGCTGTAGGAGGGACAGCAATTTGGCGCCGCACTTTGTGCCGATCAATGCGGTAGTCCCGGATATTTCACAGCGCACTTTTCGACCATCGAGTCATAGATCTGAGTTCGAGAGCCGTTCCACCCGGCATTGTCCTTACATTGCATGCGAAAGAACCAATCATCTTGAAGTCAAATTCGAGCCACGAGCCGAATTCTCCGCAAATGATGAGGAATAGCGGTGCAGTGTTGCTTTGGACTGCTCATATGATTCACGATCAGATATCTCTTGCGTAGACGACATCTTCCTCATTCGTTTGAACTTTGCTCTGTTCGAATGTGGTGGCGGACGGACGGGAGGAGGAATGTGCAGGTTTCCTGTCAGGCTTCCACCATTCCTGTAGATTTACCCTGTCGGAGCGCAGCTCGAATTCGCGGAGATCTTGTTTCAGAGCATCTTCAGCGCGGGCCGGGTGGACTTTGTTCACCACCGCCGCGGCGCCTGCTACTCCCAGCCGTTCCAGTAGGCGAGCGGCTCGTGTCAACCATGCTTTCTTCGTTTTGCCGGCCTCGGATACGAGCACGGTGACGTCGGCCATCCGGGCTAGATATTCTGTTTCGGCTGAGAGCAGGATCGGTGCTGCATCGATCAATACAATGTCATACTCCGAAGACATATTCTGGAAGCTCTCAAAGACAAAGCCACTCATTGGAGCAGTTCTTGCAGGCAGGGACGGATCTCCCAGTTTGAGCTTTTGCAATTCGGACGTCGTTCCGCCCCCCCCCGTGATGCCATCGGAGAGCTTTATCGGCAGCTTTTGAAGATCTGTTCCGAGGGTTATGAATGCTACCGGACCGTTGTTTCCCGAGGGGTCGATCACCAGCGTCTTACGACCCAGCTTGGCCAGCATGCTGCCCAAGTTCTCAATGATGGAGGTGGTTCCAGCGCCAGAGTTTACTCCAGTCAACACGAAGGTACGCGCACCCGCACTGCGGGCGGCATGATCGACTCCGGCCGCCAGACGCAACGCACACTCATCGAATACGACCTGGGTGACTTCGCGATCGTCGAACAGCATCCCGATGGGGGCAAATCCCAGCACACCCTCGACGTCCGACGCCGTGTAGATGTGGGGATCGAGCAAGTCGAGGAGAATGGCCGCCAGGACTCCCATGACTATGGATACAGGGAAGATGGCGAGGATAAGCACCCTGACCTTGCTTTTCTCCGGGCCCACCGGGGTCATGGCCGGCGAGAAGAGATGTACCGATCCAGGTGAACTGCTTTCCAGTTCCAGGTTGCTGATGCGATCGTCTACGGCTGCGTACCGGGTTTGCAGCCGGTCGAGATCGGCCTGTATTTCCGCGGCCCGCTGGATCTTCGGTGCGGCATCGACGGCCTGGCTGGTTCCGTGTTGTAGATCGCTGTTCAGTTTCGATTCGACCATCTGCGCCTGATTGAGCTGCGTGTGCAGTTTTTGCTCCAAGTGGTTGGCAGCCTCAGTGCGCTTCTTGGCCTGCATGTCGGCCAGCTCTTTCTCGATCTGGGCGAGCTGATCCTCGGTCCCCCGGCGGAGAGGATGATTGGGGGTAAGTCCGGCTAACTGGTCGAGCAGTTGTGCACGCTTCTGGCTGAGAGAAGACTTGAGAGCCGCCAGACTGGGGTCGCTGGCGATCAAGTCGTCAGCAGCAGCATTCAATGGAGAGTCGGGGGCTGACGAATTACCGCTATTGAGGGCTGCGAGCTGGGCTTCATACTGCTCCCGCTGCGCCCGCGCTTTGGTCAACTCCGATTGTACCTGGGCATTGTCGCCGTCGATGGGGCTAGGGGCTTTGCTACTGAAAGATGCCACGCCCAATGCCTTGGTGATCTTGTCTTGTTCGTGCAGCAGAGAATCGGTCTGAATTTGGATCTTGGTCTGCTCATCCTTGAGCGATGCAAGACGGTCATCCCGTCCGTAAAACTCTTCAGACTTGGCCTTTTGAAGGTAGGTAGTAGTGACAGTGTTTACGACGTCGGCGAGGTGCTCGGGGCGCGCTCCACCGATCGCAATTTCGACCTGGTAGGTGTTTTGAACCCGCTGGATATTCAGCGACTCCTGCAGGCGCAACACTGCGCTGCGTTCCGTCTCCTCCTGAGACTTCCAGATTCCGGGGGGCATTCTGCGTATTGCCTCGGCGAGGATATCGTACCGATCAATGGAGTGAATGGTCTCCTGGATATAAGAATCGTAAGGGTGTTCCAGTTCACGATCATCCACCAGTGTTTTGATGGGATTGGGCGACACGTAGATCGTGCTAGTGGCTAGGTAATATGGCTTGTGTCCAGCAATGACCGCGAGGCCCAGGCCAAGGACAAGTAACCCCACCAGAAGAGATGTCACTGGATGCAGTCGGAGGCTCTTGAGCGCATCGATCCGGAATGGACTAATGCGCGAAGCGGGACGGAGCGGATACTGGGCTCCAACAGGCGAATGGGGCTCCGGATTTTGGGTCTGTGTCATGTACATGTGCTTGGATCCTTGGAGAACCTAGAGAAACCGTTGTGATGGAAAATTGCCTGCGGATATCTCCATTTCCACAAGCTAGTATGAATTCGTCCCGCCAAGCTCAACCTGCGCCCACAAGCGCCGCAAGACTGACCATAGTGGCAACCGGACTGATTTTCTGAATCACAGCCGCCACTTTATTGAAGCCGGAAACCGGAACGAAAATCACATCGCCAGGATGAACTACATATTCCTGTTGTCCAGCAAGACTCATGAGTTTCTTGTACTCAACCACGACGTCTTTGCCAGTCGAGCGCTGGATGATATGAATCTTTGGATTGAATCCGCCGCTGTCGGTACAGCAACCTGCGTCGGCCAGAACGCTTGTCAGCGTTGAATCCGGAGTGAGCGGGATCGATCCCGGTTTGGCTACTTGACCTAAAACTGAAACGAAACGATGCTTGGGTTCAGGGACGAACACAATGTCGTTGCGGCGCAGGCGCATATCCGCTAACGAATTTCCGCTCATCAGCATTTCTCTCAAATCCACCTGGACAGCGGTGCTGTTGCCTCGATAGATCGTACAAGTCTCGGGAATAGCGGGTCCGACATTGTTGGGAACCCCGTTTGCGGTAACGGTAGGGCTGATCAATCCAGCGCGGCCGATAGCGTCCAGAAGCGTTGGTGTGCCCTCGAATGGAATCTCTCCCGGATGCTGGACATAGCCGATCACGCGTACCCGGTTTGCGCTGTACTTGTCGATCTTCACCGTGACGTTGGGGTCGTTGTAATACTTGGCCAAAGCAGTGGTGATGGCCTTGGCGGCCTCTTCGCGGGTAAGATCGGCGATATGGACGGCGCCTGCGATATTCAGAGTGATCATGCCATCAGGGCCGATGGTGTGAGTTCCGGTCAACTCGATGCGCCCTGGAAAGTCGAGAGTGATTTGATCGCCCGCTCCCAGCCTGTATTCTTCGTTTACGGGCGGTTCAAAACTCTCGAGAGTCTTTTGGTTTCTCAGGGTCAAACTCGGTTCGTCCGAGTGCGTCGTAGTGACCGCGAGATCTGAGGAGTTCGCTGGCGGGGCTGAAGATGTCTGTTCGGCGCCCTGCTGCGCATGCAACGGAACAGCACACGTATTGAGTGCCAGAACAGCGCAGGCAATTTGTACAAGTGCGTTTAGAGACTTCATTTCACCCCCAAGCAAACCCAAATTCATGCTGTCCTATACCGATTTCAATCCCATCAAGGCTTGCAATGCCGACTAACTCCCAAGTATCGGGGAATCATTCATCTGCTTCAATCCCTACAAAGTGCTATCCCGCTCGGTGCGAACCCACGCAGCTTTGGCACTAGATCCGCGCACAACTCCTGGAATCATCCATAGTTTGCGCAGGATATAAATGGGGGCAAGCGCCAGCAATCGCAACGTCTTGAGAAAATCCGGGCCAGCCCAAGCAGCTGATAATACATGCGCTAACACGATTGCGAGCGAAATGACCGCATACCAGCGCAACCATGCCAAAGGAATACAAGCCGCAAGGAGTAATGCAAACACTCCATAGGCCATTGGCAAGCCGGACAAATCGAACAGGGGTTCAAGCAGGCGGAGATTACCGCGAATTATCTTTCCGGCAAGCGGAAGCGCCCAGATACGTGCAGTGTGCAACCGCCCACCTTCCCAGCGCGAGCGCTGTACCGCTTCACCGGCGCGTGACTCGGGGAAATCGGCAGAAATCACGGCCTCGTCAAGATACCGCACCCGCTCACCGGCCATAACCAGATGCAAGTGGTACTCCAGATCCTCAACGATAGAAAACGCATCGTATGGGATGGCCTTCAAGACGGGCCGAACAATGGCGAAGCCGTTGCCAAGGATTCCCGCTGAGAGACCCAGCCGCTCCCGTCCCCTGGGCCTGATTACGTTGAATCCCCGAAATGCGAGTGCTGCAAGCCGTGTGCTGGAACGGTCCGTAGAGCTGTACATTTCGTAGCGGCACTGGACGACGCGGGCACCCGACACAATGGCGGACAGTACTGAGCCGACCGCGTTTGGTGTCACGGTGGAGTCCGCATCGACGACCATCACCGCATCGGCGCCGGTTGAAAGGGCATACTCGAAACCATGGCGCAGAGCAAAGCCCTTGCCGATGGCAGCCGGGTCATTATAAACCAGAACCTCGGCACCGGCCGCAGCCGCGTTGACGGCGGTCCTGTCGACGCAGTTGTGGGCCAGTACGAGTATTTCGACATTTGGGCTGGCCGAGGAACGAAGGCTCGCGACACACCGGCCGACCAGCAGTTCTTCATTGTGGGCAGGAATGACGATCGCAAGTTTGACGTTTTTCTTCTCTTTGTTTTCCTCTTCGAGGATCGACTGCCGACGGCCAGGAAGGAGATTTGCCGCTGTCATCAACAGTAATTCAAGTGCCAGCGGAAGGGTCACACCCACCAGCACAGCGCCTGCCAAGGTGAAGAAAAAGTGTGTCATCGTAACAAACGCCTCTCCCGATACCGGTTGAGTGCGGCCCGTGACCCGGAAGACGCATTATCGGCTCGCACTAGCGAAGGCAGCCGGTACCAGGGCCGTTCTGTCTCTCACTTCCGCCGCCATGATCCGCCGGCAAACATCCTGCAGCAGTTCTACGCGGACATCCATATACGCCGTTTCTAGCCGATCAATTCCCCCAACCGGAGTAAAGCTTGCCAAGAATTGCTGTTCAGCCTTGGCAGTTCGGTAGAGCGCATCACTGACCATCGTAGTCGTCATGAAATAGTTATGCAATTGTCCTGTGCGCAGGACGCGAGACTGATGCGATGGCAATTCCGCAAGCCACAACTGTTCACGGCGACGGCGCATACGGCTCTCAAGGCGAATCAGAGAGGCCAGGGATTCCGGTCCCAGATAGCCAATCTGCGACATGTCGACGACGATATTCATGCCCTTGGCATAGGCATCCCGGCTGCAGGCATTGAATTCCTCGAGTGCTGAGCCCCGGAGGTCGCCAATCGTGGAGATGAGCTTTGTATTGCCAACCTGCTGGACAACGATATTGGATTTGGCCGGATGCTTCGGCTGTGCCGCTATGGCAGCTAAATAACCGGGCAAATGGCGCAGCAGGCAAAATGCATCGGCCAGGTAACGCGCTGCCAGCCGTTGAGGCTCTTGCAGCGTGCGATGCAACCACTCCAGGCCGCTTCTCTGCATCCAGCGCGGAGCGCGGCGAACCGTTCCGGAGAGTGAATCCAATGTTCCGCCGACGCCAACGCATACCGGCACCTTCAGGCGATCCCGATGCATCGCTATCCACTGTTCCTGTTTGGGATTGCCAAATGCGACCAGGAGAATCTCAGGTCGAGCTTCCTCGATGCGGCGCAGGATTTCCTCGTGATCCATCTCTTCCAGTGGACGGGGCTCAGGAGAGTAGCGGCCCACGATGCGCAGATCTGGGAATCGCTGCCTCAAGGCCCTGGCCGCGCGCTGTGAACTGGCTTCGCTGGCGCCTAAGAGGAAGATGCCGAAACCGCGCCGAGCGGAAACTTCGGCCAGGCGCTCGACAAGATCAATGCCGCCCACCCGCTCCTTCAGCGGAGTTCCGATCAGCCGCGATATCCAAACGATGGGCATGCCATCCGGGACAATCATTTCGCAGGAGCACAGAATGTCTCGCAGATCCTTGTTGTGCATGGAGTTCTTCAGGAAATCGACGTTGGCCGTCGCTACCTGATGGAAACCTCCGTCGCGGACCTGTTCTTCGATCAGGGCAACGGCTTCATCCATTGTCACGTTATGGAACGGAACACCAAGGACAGCTACAGTACTGCAAAAAGCATTCAACATGTCTAGCTCCGAGGCGAAGTTGCTGCTGTGGTTCAATGGCGAAAATTGAGAATGTCGTCGGAGAATCGTTGTCTCCAACTGGCATTACCGCGTCGAACACATACTGCATTGGGAGTTAGTATTGCCGTCCCTGAAACCTAGACTTACTGGTGAACGGAGACGTGGTTTTCGGCGAAGGCGACTTCATCGTTGATCTGCATTTTGAAGAACAACCATTCAGGGTCGCTTTGAAGGATCTCCGCCAGATGCACGCGGATATCGCCGGTAGGTTCGCGGAAACCGTTCATGATTCTGCTCAGGGAGGCTTCGTGGATGCCGAGCATTCTTGCCAGACGGTTCTGCCGGATGCCCGTGGTGTACATCCGCAGTTTCAGGTTCGGGTAAATGTCTCTATTCAGTGTCACGATGATTTCGCTCTCGTTTGTATCGGCCGCAGCATTCTGTGGACTCCAGAAGAGGCTGTTTCTGAGAAAACTCTAAGCAATCTCTGTACCAAACCTGGAAGCACTTATTTGTCAACATATTGTTGCGGTAAGATCGTCCGATAATTCCGAAAAAATCTCCATACTTCCCGAACTATCTAAAGATATGCGCAAAATTGCACGCTTTCCCGCCTCTCGTAAGTAATTGATAGAAAAGGACTTTAGTTACATTTTCAATTCTTAAAGTAACTATAGTTTGCACCGAATCGATCAATAAAGTACCCTTAAATTGAGTTACTTTAGTAATTCAAAATTGGGCAGCGCTCTTCTTCAGCCAATGATTTGTATCCTCGACGTTCTACCTGCCCAAGGTCGATTTGAATTGCTTCAGGAATCGATTCAACGTATACTTCAAGCTCAAAAGGATGCTTTCAAACGCAAGTCTTCCTGCGGGGGCAGTGGATCGATTGCGCGGTCGTTGTTCATGCCAGAAAACAAATTGTTTGAGCTGCACGAGCGGCGCATAGCCCCGAGGGATGGATTTTCGCGCTCATCCGGCGTCTGGCGCTTGGCTTTGAATCAAGTTTCGAAGGGGTGGTGAGGCTTGTTGGGCGGGCACGTCGTTCTCGTTGTGCAGAATGCGCAAATGCATGAACAGCTGATCCTGAGTCTGGCGGCAGAGGGTTGCTGCGCCTTGTCTTTTCAGTCCCCCGAAGAGGGAGTTGCCTATCTTCGGGCACCCGGCTGCCCTGCTTCGGTTGTGGTCTTCAGCCTCGCGATGCGCCGTCGGAGCGATTATGCTGCCGTGATTGAACTTGGTGCTCTACGTCCAGAGTTGCAGATTCTTCTGGCCGACCAGGAGCGTGGCCCGATGCTTGATTTGCTGTCAAACGGTAATCGCACCGTGCGAGTCTTGGATAAGCCACTGAACCATCCCGACTCCGCAATGATTTTGCGCCGTGCCCTGAATTCCGCAGCTTCTGCAGCCAGCGATATAGCCATCGAAGCGAATTCAGCGCAAGGCGGCGCCATTCTTCCTTATTCAGAGGAGTTTCTGAGGAGGGTCGGCATGGCAGAGGTTCCTGTACTTCTCAGCGGGGAGACAGGTGTTGGCAAGGAAGTGATGGCCAGGCGACTGTGCGCTTACTCCTTTCGTGCGGACAAACCCTTTCTCAAGCTGAATTGTGCTGCGCTGCCCCCGGAATTGGCGGAGAGTGAGCTCTTTGGCAACACCAAGGGAGCATTTACGGGAGCTGTTACCGATCGTCAGGGAAGATTCGAGACAGCCCAAGGTGGAACCATTCTTCTCGATGAGATTGGAGATATGGATTTGCGTCTGCAGACCAAACTCCTTCAGGTACTGCAGGATGGAGAGATTCAGCCGTTGGGAAGCAACCGTACAATCAAAGTGAATGTTCGTGTGATGGCTGCGACCCATCGCGATCTGACCCGAGCGATCCAGGAGGGAACATTTCGCGAAGACCTTTATTACCGGCTCAACGTAGTCAAGATCGTGATTCCTCCATTGCGGGAACGCCGAGATGAGATTCTTCCCCTGGCAGAGATGCTGCTGGCGCGGCACCTACCCAAGGGCGCGAAACCTCTACCGATCAGCGACGATTTGAAGCGGTTCCTCCTGGAATACCGTTGGCCGGGTAATGTGCGCGAACTCGAGAATGTGATGCGCCGATTCATCGTTTACCATGACTCGACACTGCTGATTCAGGAGATGCTCGACGGCGCCGACGATCTGCGATCGAGTGCCTCGCTCACCAATCCTGGAAGCCTTCCGGAATACAATCCTTCCGTAAGAGTGATTCACAAAGAATCTAAGGCAGGAGACGACGTTGCGGGGTTGAAGACACCTGTTCGCGTGGACCGCCTCGATCGCCTTGTCGAGGCTTCTCGCACTGCAGAGATTGAGCTGTTGCTCGACGCTCTTGAGGCCTGCCGTTGGAATCGGCGCCAGGCCGCGGCTTCGTTACAGATCGAATACAAGGCATTTCTCTATAAGCTGCAAAAGTATGGAATCGTCGAATCCAAGATCAAGCGGCGGGAAATCAGCGCCTGATTCCATTCCTTACCGGCTTCCGCTAGAATCCAGACGACCCCACGTTTTGCGCACAGACTCAAGGAGTGAGGCATGTTCGAGAATATCCGCGAGGATTGGCGTACCCATGATCGGCAGTGGATTCGTCAAGGATTTTGGGTCATGGTCGTCTATCGATTCGGGAATTGGCGTTACGGAATCCGGAGTCGAGCGTTGCGCCTTCCATTTTCGTTCGTCTATAAATTTCTCAAGTTGCTAATGGAGATTCTGACCGGGATTGAACTTCCTTGCGAAGCGAAATTGGGAAGGCGCTTCCGCATCGATCATTTCGGGGGGATCGTCATCAGTGGAGACGCGGTGTTCGGAGACGATTGTGTTATTCGCAACGGAGTGACGGTCGGGCTGCGTCACACCGGTCAACGTGGGGCGCCGATAATCGGGGACCGCGCCGATATCGGAGCCGGCGCCAAGATTCTGGGAAGCATCCGGATCGGCAATGATGTGGCAATCGGGGCCAACGCGGTGGTAATCACTGATGTGCCGTCCAATTCCATCGCGGTCGGGGTTCCGGCCAAGATTCGACCGCGCAAGCCGGTGCAAGGGAACCTTGGGGGAAACAACGCGGTTGGAATCGAGTGACCAGGCGAATCGCAGGCGACAGGCGCCACACACCACAGAAATATATAGGTTACGTTTGCATGACCACCCTGCCGTCACACGCGAAGCGCGGCTGCGTCAGAATCTCTCAGTCTCGCTGCAGATACTGGGCTTGGCTCGCGTTATTCGGTTTCTTGAACATCGACTCA